>Ga0080013_1004197_pt1 | contig 14353 bp, 8 predicted proteins | sample ETNvirenome_6_85_FD_69236 | JGI IMG/M metagenome (GOLD analysis project Ga0080013, IMG submission 69236) | Marine viral communities from the Pacific Ocean - ETNP_6_85 (SPADES assembly) (version 2) | ecosystem: Environmental > Aquatic > Marine > Oceanic | place: Pacific Ocean | collected 2013-06-19
CAGCTCATATGGGGAGATTTGGTGGTTTTATTGCTCTTCTGACAGCTCTGAAATAGACAGATACGTTATATATAATTACGAAGAACAAGTCTGGTCGTATGGTAATTTATCTCGAACTGCGTGGGTAGACCGTGGCATTACAGAATACCCAATAGCAGCAGATAGTAATTATCTTTATTACCAAGAGTTTGGGTTAGATGACGGGTCTACAACGCCAGATTCTGCTGTTGAAGCGTTTGTCGAAAGTTCTCAGATAGATATTGGAGATGGAGACAGATTTGTTTTTGTTTCTAAACTTATACCAGATGTGACGTTTGATGGGTCAACTTCCAACAGCCCTGCTGTAACTTTTACACTTAAAACACGCAACAATCCCGGCGGTACTTACCTGCAATCAGATGACAGCACGGTGACGCAAAGTGCTGCCGGGTCGAGTACGGTGGTTGAACAGTTTACGCAGGAAGCTGATGTTCGCTTGCGTGGGCGTAGTTTTGCGATTAAAGTATCTAATTCAGATACAGAAAATCAATGGAGATTAGGGTCGCCACGGGTTGAAGTGCGTACAGACGGTAGACGATAGAGATAGTTTTTGTTAAAATGTTAAGGTTTCGTAGGACACCCAGTTCCACGCCACACGTAGCAACGTGCTTTTCAATAATAAATGGAATATTGGTATGCCTAATGAAGAAATGATGATGATGGAACAAATGCAAGGAGACACCACTCCTATGCCTCCTCCCGAAATGATGATGGAACAAACCGAAGAGGTTGCTATGCCTGAAGGCGGTATTGCATCATTTGTTGATGCAGAAGAAACGCCTATGGTTCCTGAAGGCGGTATTGCTTCAATGACGGAGATGACGGATAAACTTGCCGCAATGGGGCGTGAAGGCGATATATACGTGGTCCACGCATCTGAAGGCGATACTGTTATACCAATGGACGTTTTAAACGCCAATCCACAACTTAAGGACATGCTTTTTGCTCAAATAAGTGAAATGGGCTATGAGCCAGAGCGTTATATTGTTGGTAACGAACTAAATTCCATTAACCCCGAAACAGGGTTACCTGAGTTTTTCTTTAAAAAAATGTTTAAGAGCCTGAAAAAAATAGCAAAAATTGCTCTTCCTGTTGCCTTGGCATATTTTGGGCCAGCGGCGCTTGCTGCTAGTGGATTAACCACTGCAACCACTGCTGCTCAATTAAGCGCACCGTTGACAGGGTTAGCTGCTGGAGCAGGTGCAGCAACCGGAACACTTGCAACAGGTGGGAATTTAAAACAAGCATTGACCTCTGGCGCAATATCAGGGTTAACGGCTGGATTAGACGCAGGATTTGGTAGTGGGGCTTTATCTGCAGACAGACTTCCTTTTCAACCAGATGTAAGAGTTGCCGAGTTAGGAGAAATAGGGGCTGCAAAAGCGGCAGCAGCAGAAAGAGCAGCAGCAGAAGCGGCAGCAGCAGAAGCGGCAACAAAAGCAGCAGCAACACAAAGCGATTTTATACAAGAATCAATTAAACAAGCAGCAACAAAAGCAAATCCAGAAATATTAACGTCAGCAGATTTTTTAAAAGTAATACCTAAACCAGAAGTTGGTCTTGTTGACAAAATAAAAGCATATGCCACCCCTTATACAACGGGAGGGCAAGGTCTTAGATTAGATAAATTTGGAAATTTAATCCCTACAAAAATGGGCGCACTTAGAGCTGCTCTTCCTGCAGCAGGGGCAACTTTAGCTGGTGCTGCTCTTATGGGTGGTGGCGGTTATGGGGATAATCCGGAAAACATTTACGGCGACCCGACACCAGAACAAATTGCGGCTCTTAGAGTTAATTTCCAAGACTTTCCTACAACAAGAAGACCGTATGACCCGATTGTCCGTCCCGGAAGGGCTTATGGCAGAGGAGGTGGGTTAGCGTCCCTTCTTCCAGTACGCAAAATGCAGACAGGAGGAGGTATATTTGACATAGACCCTACGCTCAGTCCTTCAGGACAATTAAGTCGTCTTAATGAATTGTATGCAGATGCCTATAAAAAAGCTACTACTACAGGCGAAAAACCTTTAACAGAAGCTGAGTTTATTGCAAGCCCTCAGTTCCAACAATTTGAAGATCGCCTTATTTCAACGATAGGAATGCTTCCTGCCAGTGATTCTGGTATTTTAACAGCGGGTGAAGGTAAAGGCGGTCTTATAGACCAAGAAAAAAGAGCAATAGATCCAAACAATTTATACAGTGCTTCTGCCTCTCGTATTGCGGCGGCTATGAGAAATCAATTAGCAGGGTTTGGTATTATTCCCGGTCAGTATGTTCCACCTTCTCCACAAACAACGGTTGCTCCACAAACAACGGTTGCTCCACAAAGTAACATGACAGCTAATCAAAATATGGCTGCTCAAAGCGGTATAAACAGTATAGGTGGTATATTTGACATAGACGTAGAAAGTTTACGAGCAATGGGGCTTTCTGAAGCAGACATACGACAAATAATGATGGGTCAAAAACCTGCTCCTCCACCCCCGCCGCCTCCTCCACCTACCACGGTAGACGATACAATTACAGCGCCAATGAATGTTCAAACAGGAGGGTATGCGTATTATTCCCCTTTTTACAAAGAAGACCCTACAATTGAAGACGAAATAATTCGTAGACAACAAGCACAGCAACTTGCGTCAGAACGACTTGCTTCTGCAAGGGCTAATCTTCCAAGAGTTGCCGACCCTGTTGCAAGTTTTAGGCAAGGTATTGAAGAAGGGGCTGCTCAAAAAATGGAAATGGGGGGACAAGTATATGGTCCACGGAGAATGGGAGAAGTACCCGGTCCTCTTGGCGTAGAACGTGATGTTGTTCCCGCTGACCTTATGCCCGGTGAATTTGTGTTTACAAAGGACGCTGTGCGCGGAGCAGGTAAAATGGCAGGGGGAGGCTACAAAGACGGTATTAAGACAATGTACGGTCTAATGAAAAAATTTGAGGGAGTTGCATAATGTCTAGAGATTTTGTTGAACAAATCACCACGGTAAAAGAAGATCCAGCTTTTGCGCCGTATAGACAAGCGCTTTTACAGGATGTGCAGGAACTTGTTGCAAGTCGGCAAGCAGATCGCGTTTTACCGCCGGGATTTAAAGTTGCAGGGTTATCCCCGCAGGAAATGCAGGCAATGGATATCGCTGAAACAGGCATAGGCTCCTACCTTCCATACATACAAAACGCACAAGACCTTATTGGAGAAGCTGCACGGACCTATGGTCAGGCAAGAGGAACCCTTGGCCGTGGCGAACGTGCCTTTGACATTATGGACCCTTCAGAACAGCAACTTCAAACAGGCTATGAACAGCTTTTACCAACCGCAGGAGCAACACCTGAACTAGAGTCTGGTATTGCGGCTATTCGTCAGGCACAACAAGCACAATTTGACCCTTCAAGCGTTACACGCTTTCAAAGTCCGTACCAACAATACGTAGAAGCCGCTATCAACCGTCAATTTGACCAAGCACAAAACAGACAGGATGCTCAAGCTGTTTCTTCTGGCGCATTTTCTGGTTCACGGCGTGATATTATGGATGCAGAACTAGAGGGACAACGTGCCAGAGCTGTTGGTGAAGCTTACGCTCAAGATTTTGGAAGAGCCTCGCAACAAGCACAACAGGCCTTTCAGGAAGAACAAAACAGAAGATTGGCTTCAGGTCAGGGACTAAGTAATATAGGGTTCCAAAGAGCAGGAGCGCTACAACAAGCAGGTCTTGCTCGTTCTGATTTAGCGGCGCGTCAGGCAGGATTAGCGTCTGGCCTTGCAGGAGGAATTGCAGGATTAGGGCAACAACTTTCAGGACTAGGTGGTGTTCAGGCAGGAATGGGGCAACAACTTCAAAACCTTACTGGTGAAGATATTCGCACATTAATGAATTTAGGTACACTGCAACGTGGTATTGCTCAGTCTGCCCTTGATGCAACGCGACAAACAGAGCTTCAGCAACAACAATATCCGTATCAACAACTGCAGTTCTTAAGTGACATATACAAAGGTATACCGTCAAGTCAGCAAACAGTAACACAAACACCAACTTTCTCTCCATCTCCGTTCCAGCAAGTAGCAGGGTTAGGGATTGCAGGGTTAAGTGCCGCGGCAGGTGCTAAAAATCTTGGGTTATTTGGATAAGGAAACATACGACATGAATCCATTAAAACGAAAAATGTTTATGCAACAAGGTGGTATGGTTCCTCAACAAATGATGCCCCCTCCACCACAACAGCAGATGATGGCTCCTCCACAACAGATGATGCCCCCTCCACAACAGATGATGCCCCCTGCTGAAATGCCCATGGCCCCCGGTCCAGAAGAAGTTATGGCAGAAGCACAAAGACAAGAAGGGGATGAGCTTGTTTCTGGTATCTTGTCTCAGGTGGACTCTGCACAAGACTATGAACAGTTAATGAACGCAATTCGTGGCGATGAAGTCCCTGTAGAGGGGCGCAGAGGCGAGCTTGCAGGACTTGTCGGGGAGCCTGATGCAGAGCAAACCCCTGATTCTGTATTGACCTTGGTTCAACCGACTATGGCTATCGTAGAGGCTCAAGGTGGATTAGATGCCTTGATGCAAGGCGAAGCTGATATTGCTATGGAAGATGAAGGCGGTATGCCAACAGATATGGCAGGCGGTGTTGGGTCTATGCTTATGGCAGGACAACCTGAAGAACCTGTGCAAATGGCTGATGGTGGTATGGTTCGTAAAATGCAAGAAGGTAGTGCTTATGGCTCTTTTAGACCAGATGCGTTTAAGATAGAACCAATGACAGATTTAAATGCAAGAAGTCTTCAAGATATTTATGCAGGGCTTTTACCTACTTTTCAAACAGGAATAGGGCAACCTGATAAAGATGTTGCAAGAGCTCAAGCATTGGCTTCTATCGGAGGGGCGGGATTAAGACTTGCACAAGGGTCACGCCAACCTGGCGCAAATTTTCTTAGTGATTTAGCAGGTGCTTTTGCTCCTGTACCGGGAGAAATTACTGCTATAGCAGGACAAGCATCAGAAGCTGACCGCGCTGCACGTATGGGGGCTCTTCAAACTGCGTCAGGAATTTATCAAGAAGAACAAAAAGATATAAGAAAGCAAAAAGCAGCAGAAAGGACAGCAACTCTTGGTAATATGTTTGAAATAGGCTTAACAGGTTTTCGAGCAGATATAGCTAAAAAAGTACAAGAAAGCGCACAGGACCATCAAGCAAGACTAGCTAATGATGTAAATGCATTACAAAAATACATAGCAGAATTAAATAGTAGTACCGAGCTTAACAAAACGCAAATGCTTAATGACGCAAGACAAAAACTGCAAGTGTTAATAGGAGAGCAAAAACAAGCAGAAATAGCGGTAGGGCATGAAAACCTATTAAAAACAATGGATGTCACACAAGGGTATACCGAAAAAAATATGAATCTTGATTTTAACAATAAATCTGCATTGTTAAGTCAAAAAACTCTTGCAGAAAAGTTACTGCAAGCCGAAAGATTAGAGCAACAACAACAACAATTTGCTGCATCTATAGGCCTTGATAGAGAACAATTAGAACAAGCAAATGAACAGTTCTTTGCAAAATTAGGTCTTGACAAAAACCAATTAGAACAAGCACGGATACTTGCCAGAGAAAAAATGGCTCTTGAGAAAGAATTAACTGAACTAGGGATTGATGGACAGATAACACTGCAAGGATTAAAAGATAAAACGTCTAAAGAGTTGTTAGATCTTTCACAGGCACTTGAGTATGACAAACTTAAATTAGAAGCTGCGGAATTACGGCTTGAATACGGTGACTTTAATTTAACTACAGAGACTGGTAATAAAGTAATAAACGATGCTGGGTTTAGAAGCTGGTATGAGAAGTTAGCGCCGACAGAATCCGAAAGGCGGAGAGCGTTACTTTCTAATTCAGATATTAGGAAAAGTTATGCATCAGGAACTGAGATGTTTAGTTCAGATCTATTCAATCAAGCTCTGTTAGATTCTATAGTTCCAAGAACCGAAATAATAAATGGTAACCCTATAAAAATAGAACCAAATTTATCTTTTGCCAACGCTAAAGCTGTACTAGATCGTATTGACGCAGGTCAAAATGTTAACCCAGTTTTAGAAACAGCAGCAAAAAGTGCTGTTGGAACTAAGCGTCTAAGCGAAGGTCCTGAAATAGATATTGGAAATGTAGCAGATAGTGAGTCTCCGCAGGCTCCTGCGCTTATATCTCTTGCTAATTCTATAGACGCAAGCGGCATTCCTGAAAATTTTGTAAAAGATATTGGTGCCGGCATCAATGTGTTAAGTCGGATAATTGGTGGCCCAACAAGAGCTATGCCAGACGCAGCTCCTTTAAATCAAGCTTTAAACGCTTTTGAAGCAACTTACGTTTCATTAATCCCAAAAGCTTCTGCTTTATTAGCAGAAAGAAGTCAAGGAGGAGGAGCAACTATATGGGAGAAATTTAAAGATTATCTTCCTGAAAAAATTAGTGGAGCAAATACTATTGGAAAAGCAGGAAGCGAAATAAAAAATACAACTATTCCTTATTTAAAACAATTAGAAGAATCTCTTACGCAAAAAGCAAGAGAGGAAACAGAACCAAATAAATTAGCAGAAATAAATACAAACATATCTATAGCTCAAACCCTTATTGAAGCGTATACAATAACTGCAGATGAGTTTCTTTATAAAAATAGAGAACAAAGAATTAGAAGTTTAGAGGACCGAACCGGTAAGCCCGTTTCAGGAAACATTTACGAAAATATACTTAGAAATAATACGGATTAATTTTAATGACAAATTACAATCAACAAAATCTTTATGATAATTATGAAAAGTTTAAAAAATTAGATCCTGCTTTAATAGAGCAAAGAAGAAATCAACCATATGATGTTAAAGGCGTTTTTGAAAGACTTAGAAACGAAGGTGGTTATAATGAAAGACTTGCTAAAGAAATTATAGCTAACGATTTATTATTTCTTCAAGGATTTACTCCAAAAGACATAGAATCTAAAGTATACGGAGGCGACCAACCTCTTTCTTCTGAAGATATAATAGAACAATCAACAGCAATACGAAAAAGAACTGCAGACGATAAATTTTTAGGTGTTATAGACAAAGAAAGATTTGTACGAGGTCTTTTTGAAGGTGCAGGCGTATATCAAGGAATAAAAAGAGGATTTAGAACGGGGCTTGCTGCAGGGTCTTTTATCCCTGCTGCAACTCCGCTTACTCTTGCTCTTAAAGGAATTTTAGCAGCAGGAGGAGCAGTAGCAGGAGGAATAACCGGCGCTGTTCTTACAAAAGGTGCTCAAGAAATTATTGCTCCAGAGGACCTCTATATGCCAGGTGCAGACCAATCAGCAGCAAACGCTGCGGATACTCTTTCTGCTATTATTGCTTTTACACCAGGGGTTAAAGCTCTTGCAAGTAAAATTGCAACAAAAGAAGGTTTAGACGCATCTATAAGTTCAGGGGTTACTGCTTTAAGAAATGCAATAAATCCAGGAAGAGAATCTATTATAAGAAAAGCAGGAGAAGCTTCTCCTGAGTTATTTAAAAGATTAAATCAAGCCGCTGGTAAATCTAAATTATTAGATAAGACTTATACAGGAGGCCGTGCTACTAAAAACTTTATTACTGGTGTTTTAGGAGCAACAGGTAAAGCAGCAAGAGAAGGCGCAAAAGACATTGCTATTCCTAAAGCTGTTCCGCTTGTAGGCGGTAGAGCTGTTCCTGCAAAATTTACAGGCCCTCCTGGATTAAAACTTGGCGACCCTTTTGTTAGGGCCGAAATTGGTGTTGGAGCAGCCGCGGTTCCCGGAACATATTTTGCAGAAAAAACTAATCCAGGAGAATTATTGCCAAGAATTGCTTTTGAAACTATTTCGTCCATTATTAACATTCCCCGCATAACCGTAAATCTTGGTATGGGTGTAGCAAATAAAATAATAAGAGGAGTTCAAGGACAAAAAGGTGTAGACAAAAGAACGGGAGAATTTATTGCTAAAAAAATAGCTGAAGCCGCAGAGCAGGGAGAAGATGTTAATTTAACTCAAATTATGGCTCAAGTTCAAGAAGCTATTGACAACGGTCAAGTTATCTCTCCAGGGCAAGTAACTTTAGCTGAACCTCTTATTCAAATACAGAGAGAATTAGTGTCAAGATTAGAAAAAAATGGAGTAAGCCCTCTTGATGAAGAAATTAAAAAATCAATAATAAACCAAGTTACTTCTATACAAAAAGTAATAAACACACTCAGAACAGGAGCAGATGCCGGAGGAGTTACAAAACAAGAATCAGAAAATTTAATTAATGCAGCAGCAGATATAGAACAAAACAGATTAAAACAAATTTTTCAAGTCGAGCTAAGAAATGCAATGGACGAAGTAGATAAATACATATTGTCAATAAAAGGACCTAAAGGAAAAGAAATTGACGATGCTTTAGATGCAGATGGGTATAGCTCAGTTTTAGATGAAGAAATAGCTAAAAAAACGCGAGAAGCGTTAGATAGAGTTTTAACTATTACAAAAGACAAAGAAACCGAATTGTGGACAAAAATAGACAAAGGCACTCCTGTTGAAACTTCTAACATTTTAGCTCGTTGGAAAGAAATAACAGATCCTAATTCGGAAGGTGATTTTTTACTGCCTTTTTCTGGAAATCTTGATGATCTTAAAACAACAGATCCAGAATTAGGTACGTTAATTACTTTATTAAATAAAATTTATTCAGATGCAGGTAAAGAAGGGGCAAAATCAACTTTTAATGAAGTAAGAAGAATAGACAATAGAATAGAGTCTCTTAGGTATCAAATTAACAAACAATTAAATGAATCAGACATTTACAGAGACTTTGAAAAAACCACTACTGATCCAAATAAACTTAGTGCTTCTGATAGGGGAAGATATAATAAAGCATTAGAAAAAGACCCTGATTTAACAATAGAAGAATTTTTTATGATGGAAAACCAACCTCTTGGTTTTCTTATGAATCCGATTAAACTAGCAAAAAACCCTGTGTTAACTAAACCGCGTTTAAAGAAATTTATAGAAGAAATAGAAAAATTAGGTCCGGGTGAGTTTGAAGGCACAAAAATAGGAAAGGGAAAATATGCTAATTATTCTTCAGCTGAACTTGGAAGGTTAAAAAAGATAGCACAAGATACTTTAGAGCTTACTCAATTAAATGAAAACAGAATTAATGTTTTATCTAAATACCCTAAAGATGTAATAAACTTAGGTTACTTGAAAAATATGAGAACGCTTTTTAGAGAAAAATCAAAAGAATTAATAAACCGAGGCAAAAATAGAGATGCAGCAATTTACTCTACAATAGGAGAATCTATTTTAGCAGATATGGAAGATGCTCTTATTCCAAAAATATCTATAGGAACAGGAAAAAGTCAATTAGATTTATTTAGAGATGCTAGGAATTTTTCAAAATCAAGAAACGATGTTTTTGGCTCAACTTATATGACACAACTTTTTGAAAGAAATGCTTCAGGAAGAATAAAATATGATCCTGAATTGCTTTTAGAAAGAACGCTTAGTGGAACTGCGTTAGCTTCAAGAATAAAATATAATGAAATTATAAACGCTTTTGAATTTTTAAAAAGAGATCCTTTTGATTCTAATCCTTTAAAAGTAATGAAAGACGGTAGAGCATTTAATGTTGACAGAGAAATAAAAGATTTTAATACCGGCATAGAATATATTTTTAGAGGGATAGCTCAAAACTTTATTAAAGAAAAATCACTTAGACAAAAATTTATTGATTTTGATAACCCAGAACAATTAACATTAGATGTTATAGATGACCAAAGTATTAGAAATTTTGTTGAAAAATACAAAGAATTTTTTGATCAACCTCCATTTGTAGAACTTAAAAATTTGCTTTTAAAAGGAGGAGAATCATCAAAAAGATTTATGAACGAAATAGTTCCAAGTATAGTGAAAAAAAATAAAGAGAAAGAAGAATTAGCTAAAACTTTAAAAACAGCAGGATTTGAACGGCCGTCTGATGTTGTAAATAATGTTCTTTTTGAAGGCACAAAAAATCCAACGATAGAATTTACTAATCTAAGCAAAATAATTGCAGGTGCTAAAAATGAATTACCAGGGGCAGGAGATACTTTTACAGGAATTATTGTAGAAGAATTATTAGAAAGAGTTTTAAGAGAAGCTCGTTTGCCTGGAAATCCAAACGCAGGAAAAATGCTAGATTTTGTTTTAAACTCTAACGTAGCAAATTTAAAAAATTTAAAAACAACATTTAAAGAAGACTTTAAACCTTCCGAAAATTCTGTTTTAAATTTGTTAAAAAAACAAGGTCTTCTTAACCCAGAAACGGAAACTTTAATAAAAGAACAAATAAAAAATTTAGATAAAGTAGCTAGTTATTTTAAAGAACTTGACCCAAAATATTTAGATTTAAGCCCCTCTACTACAGATGAAAAAATAGCCAGAGTTGTAGGCCTTCAAGCAATAGGAAGTCTTACTAATTACCTTAACCTTTTTAAAGGAGTAGGAAGTATACAAGCAGGTGGAATAGCTTCTGATGTAGGTAAAGAGATTCTTGCAGATGCGCCTATGTTTCTTTTAAAAGAAAAATTAGTAGAAGTTTTTACACCGGGAAAAGGAGAAGAATTTATAAAAATAATGAAACCTTTTGAAAATGTAAAATTTTCAAAAGAAGATTTAAAAACAAAAACTATAGATTCAGCTACAGCAGCTATGCAAGAGTTTGAAAACGCTTTATTAAAATATTTTGGGTTACCACTTTCGGCTGTTCCCGCAACAACTTTTATTCGAGAAGGAATTACAGCACCTGTAACTGATACAATTGTCCCTACAGGAAGAAGTCAAGAAGAAGAAAAAATAAAATTAAGAAAAGAACTTTTTGAAAGAAACAAAAAATTAAAAGAAATGGCCCCTCGCCCTGGTATTAAACCCCTTGCTCCAGCAAATAATATACCTCCTTCAGCAGCTAATCTATCCTCTCAAACTAATCTTGGGCCCTTTAATCCTGATACCCTTGCAAGAATGGAACAACTAGATAAATTAATAGGATAATACAATGAACAGTGACGATGTTTTAAAGTTGTTGGAAAGACATGAAAAAGAATGTCATATACGGTATTCTAATATAGAAAAATCGTTAGACAAATTAGATGTCAGACTTTGGGCCATTGTCGTGCTTATTGTTATTGCAAGCGGTCTTGAGCAATTGTTATGAAACTATCCCCGCATTTTACATTAAAAGAGTTATGCAAAAGCCAAACCGCCTCACGTTTTAATCTTGATAACCTCCCTACAGACGAACATATCGAAAATCTTAAGTATTTATGCGAAACAATTCTTGAACCTGTGCGTGAAAAATACGGCCCCTTTACCCCGACAAGCGGTTATCGGTCCAAGGAACTTAATGAAAAAATAGGCGGCTCTCAAAAAAGTCAGCATTCTTTGGGGCAAGCTGCTGATTTAGATATCGCAAGGGTTTCAAACCCAGAGCTCGCTAAATTTATTCAAGACAACCTTAAGTACGATCAGTTAATTTTGGAATACTGGTCAAAAAAACACAACGACCCAAACAATGGATGGGTGCACGTTAGCACTAAAAAAGAAGGGTGCAGAAAATCCTGTCTGGCCTATGACGGAAGTGTCTACACATACTTAACTTTGTAACCACTGCCGTGTTTCCTCTCCAAAAACTTTGGTTGCAAGATCCACTTTGTCCTGCAAAGCATCTATAATCTTTTCATCAACCGTATCAGGACTCACGATATCAATGTAAGTTACGTTACTTTCTTGTCCTATACGATGCGCTCTGTCTTCTGACTGCAAACGTATCTCAAGGTCATAACTGTTAGAGTAATAGATAACGGTCTTGGCTTCCGTTAACGTCAACCCAAACCCACCTGTCTTTGGTTGCCCAACAAAAAAACGAAGAAAGTCTTTGTAGTCTTGGAATCTATCTACAATTTCCTGACGTTTATCTTGAGGGGTATCTCCATAAAAAGTTGCTACACTTTGTTCTCCATATTTTTCAGCAATTGCTTTTTTTATTTTCTTAATATCATGCGTCCACGTTGCCCAGATAATAACTTTTCCGTCTACTTCCTCTAATATAGATAACAGTTCTTTTAATCTTCCGTTCTCTAGTTCTTTTATTTGACCGTCATCAGGGGGCAAAAACCCACAACATATCTGTTGTAATCTCATTATCTGCGTTAAAACACTTGTTGTAGTTGCCAATTCTCCGTTGTCTATCTGGGCAAGAGCAAGCGTTTTCATCTGCTCGTAGACTTTCTTTTGGTCCGCGCTCAACGGAACATAGCGTTTCTGGTAAAGTTTATCAGGTAAATCCAGACAATCCTCTTTTAAAATCCTAGTACTGTAATCATGTATCTTTGCCTGTAGCTCTTCCATTCTTCTGTACCCAATAATCTGGTCAAAAGATTTACCGCCAAACGACACACGTTTCATTAAAGCGTAACGGTTACGAAACGCATAGTAACTGTCAAACCCAAGGATATTGGGGTCTAAAAACTTGCATTGAGAAAACAAGTCCAAAGGCGACTTAGTTACAGGAGAGCCTGTTAAAATCCTTTTGTATTTTCCGAGCTCACCTAACTTAATAATAGATTTAGTGCGTTCTGCGTCTTTGTTCTTAATAGTGGTGCTTTCGTCCACAATGATTAAATTATCCGGGTTCTGAGATAAATAATATGTACCAACCTCTATCCCCTTACGTGTTGACAATGCTTCGACATTCATCACAAGAACATGCAGTTTCTCGTCCTTTCTTTTGCTTCTGGTCGCTACCTGATGCATCTGTTCTTTAAATGTTTTGGTAAAATTTGGTTGCCATTTAACAACAAGAGGCTCAATTCTATCCGGCATGTGTTTTGGTATTTCGTTCTTAATCCAATTCTCATACACACCTTTAGGGGCCACAATAAGCACTGTGTCTATTTTGCCGCTTTCATATAAATACGACATTGTATCTACGGTAACTTTAGATTTTCCGGTTCCCATCTCAAGGAAAAACGCATAATGTCTAAGGCTTTTCGAGCGATTAAAGACCCTTTCCTGGTGTCTAAACGGTTGCGTTTTATACTCATAATTCACACATTTTCTCCTTGATTTTAATATAAAATAGTATATATATGATTTACTACTCAAAAACAAGTAGTGAATTTTTAACCAAGAATGAGGAAAAACGATGGTCGAAGTACCCGATTTTATGAAAGAGGATGCAGATGTCTCTGCACCTAAAATCAAAGAAGAAAATTTAAACTCTATATCTTCCGTTGCTGAACGTATTGTTGAAATGCAAGAGAAAATTGAAATGCGTGAAGATATACTTAAGAAAGACAAAGCGGAGCTTCGTGTTCTTACGGATGATCGCCTGCCTGAGTTAATGAATGAAGCAGGCATGAAAAAGTTTGTAATGAAAAACGGAGCAGAAATTTCTGTTAAGAAGATATATTCTTTCCGTCCAAAAGCAGAAAATAAAAATGACGCTTTGCGTTATCTTGAAAAAAACGGACATTACGACATTATTAAGAACACTGTCTCAATTGATTTTGGTAAGGGCGAGTATGAGGCAGCCGAAAAATTTAAGACACTCGCCTTGCAAGAAAACTTGCCTATACAGGAAGATTCTAAGGTTCACCCGATGACGGGAAAAGCTTGGGCTAAAGAACAGATCGAGAAGGGCGTTAGCCTTCCTGAATTTATGGGTGTAACAGTCATTGACCACGCTACTATCAAAGGAGGTAAACAGTAATGGCGAAACAAGAAGTATCAAAAACGAACACGAATAACGAAGTTGCCGTTTTAGACGAAGACATATTTGCACAAGACGCAGGAGCAGGACTTTCTGGCATAACTCAGGACGATGTTGCTTTGCCTTTTATAAAAATATGGTCTGGTATGGACGATATCCCTGACGATGCAAAGAAGGGTGATATATACAATTCGGTCACCAATCAAAATTACTCTGGAAAAGAAGGCATTCGCGTACTGCCTGTATTGTTCCAAAGTAAATATATTCATTGGGCTGCACGCGGCACAGGAACAGGTGCGCCTATTGCTATGTATTCTGCAGGAGATCCAAACATACCAAAATACGAACGTAGTGCGGAAGATAATAAGGACTATGTTGTTGATGGTAACGGAGATTACATAGAAAAAACGGCGCAACATTACGTTGTGGTGTTAAACGATGATGGCAGTTCTTCGACTGCTTTGATTTCTATGAAATCGACACAACTTAAGAAGTCAAAAAAATGGCTCTCAACGATTTTGTCTCAGACAATGAAGGATAAAAAC
>Ga0080013_1004198_pt1 | contig 14350 bp, 19 predicted proteins | sample ETNvirenome_6_85_FD_69236 | JGI IMG/M metagenome (GOLD analysis project Ga0080013, IMG submission 69236) | Marine viral communities from the Pacific Ocean - ETNP_6_85 (SPADES assembly) (version 2) | ecosystem: Environmental > Aquatic > Marine > Oceanic | place: Pacific Ocean | collected 2013-06-19
ATATAATTACGGAGATTTTTATAATTACAGGCACGACAATGACTTACAGTTTCACATTGACACTGCCAATGAAAAAGTTGTAATAAACGGTGCACTCTCCGCTTCGGGTCATGCAGAGTTTGGCGGCGACGTTGTCATGACCGACAATCTTCTTGTCTCTGGTGGGATTCAAGCTGGTTTTGCTGCCGGAATGGGCCCTGGCGCCTCCCACAATTTAACAGGCTCAGTGTATGTCTCTGGCACATTACAGGTTGACCAAGCTCTGACTGCCTTAAATGGAGTTACAGTTTCCGCCGGCGCCTTAAATGCGCAGGCCGTCACAGCCGAAGGTCTTCTGACCGCTGAGGCTGGTGTTGTAATCACCGGTGGTTCGCTTTCAAGTTCTGTTCATGCAGAGTTTGGCGGTGATGTCTCAATAAGTGACAATCTTTCCGTTTCAGGTAATATAACTCTCGGCGGAGCCATGGCTTTTGCTACGGTGTCCGCCTCCGGAGATGGTAATTTTGTCACCGGCCTAACCACGAGCGGAGACCTGAATGTCTCTGGCGGCGCCCTAATCTATGACGGACTCCGCGCCGGCAATGCCCCGGGCATGGGCCCAGCGTCTATACATAGTTTTACTGGGTCGCTTTATGTCTCTGGTTCGACTGTAATTGCTGGTGACTTTAAAGCTGGGTCTGCCGAGACAGCGTTAACCGCTCCAAATATCACGTTTGAAGTACATTATCACGGAACAAAAAATCCCACTGCACTAGGTAATGATACCGGCGGCGGCGACGTTGTGTACTTTGGTACGGGGTCCGTGGACGCTGGATATCTCTATTACTTAAATTCTGAAGGCGGTTGGGCAAAAGCTAATGCCAATGCAACGGGATCCCTCTTGGAAGCAGGCGCAGGAAACTCTTCTCTGCTGGGATTTAGTTTGGTTGATGGTACCGTCCCGGTAGTTGGAATGCTCGTTAGGGGATTCTTCGACGCAGAGACCGCCCTACACGGCACATGGTCCACAGGATCCGTGGTATATGTACATTCCGGTTCAACCGCTGGGAAAGTCACAGCAGCTGCGCCATCTTCTTCAAACTCATATGTACGTGCGGTTGGGTATTGTACTAATACGCCAAACGTAATATATTTCAACCCAGATGGGACGTGGGTGGAGAACGAATAACCATGGCTAGTCAAGTGCTAGATAAGTGGGTTGCCAAATTGATCAGCCGCAAGCTTCTCGTTTGGGCAGTATCAACTGGCTTTCTTGCTTTCGGCTTGATCAACAGCGATCAGTGGGTTGCTATCGCCCTGGCGTACGTCGGTGTCCAGGGTTTTGCTGATATCGCCATTCGTTGGAAATCTGCCAAAGAAAACACACCGCAGAGTTAGAAATGACGTGGCTGGTTGTAAAAACAACTCTTAAAAAAGTTTGGTATTTCTTTAAAACGTATTGGTACGTACCTCTCCTTATTTCTTGGGCGATTATTGTATGGCTATTATTAAGGAGAGGGCCGTCCCGTATAACTGATATTTTATTCTCAGCAGAGAAGAGTTATCGTGAGCAAATAGATGCTCTCAACAAGGCCCACAAAAGAGAGATCAGAAAAAGGGACGAAACATTAAAAAAATATTATGATACAATAGAGAAGCTCGAAGAAGAGCGAAAAAGAAAAAATCAAGAACTTACAGAAAAAGAAAAGAAAAGGGTTAAGGAATTGACTGAAAGATATAAGGATGATCCGGAGTCTTTTGCCAAAGAGATGGCTGAAAGGTTTGGATTTGAATATGTGGAGACAGAGTGAAAAAAATAATTTCAGTATTCCTTATCGCAATCGCTACAGCGAGTCCCGCATCGGCCCCTGCGCAAGACGAACCAGTCCCTACCGCAAAAATTACTAATGTTGAGAAAGGAGAACGCGTCCCATTTGGTGGTATTCTGCTCGATGCCTGGGCGTTTTCAAAGATGACAGCAAAAGTAGAGGCAGATACTGAGCGTTTTAAGCTAGAATTAGACTATTTAGGAAAGAGGAAAGACGCGGAATGGGGACTTAAGTATGACAGCTTACAGGCAAGTTTTGATGGCTTGCAATTTAAGTATGATAGCATTCTTGAAATCAAAGATGAGGAAATTAAGGTTTTAAGAGAAATTGCGGTAGATAAGAAGGATTATTCAATGTGGTGGTATGCCGGCGGTTTTTTGTCCGGCATTGTTATGTGTCTGGGGGTGTTGTACGTGGCTTCAGACGCTCTTTCTGACTAGAAACTAGTTAAGTGAAAAGATGAGGAACTCAGAGTATGCCGTTAATAATGGGGAGGGATCAAGTGGCTCTTAAAAAGATAATGACTGTCGCAATACCAGCCGCGACGACTACAACTGAAGACGAGGAGGGGGTAGTTAGAACAGTACGGGTACAGCCCGGTCTCCCGGAGTGGTCCACTGAAGTTCCAAATGCCACCGCCGGCGGAAGTATCTATTTTCCTCAAACAGAGTATGATACTACCAACGATAATGCTGCCTTTGGTTTTTTAGATATTCCGCACGTAGCAGCAATCAATCAGGCGATGAGTTTTACTATTCAAGCTTGGGTTAAAAAAACTGGCGGCGATTCTCATAATCGTACTGTGTGGTGCATGGGGGCTGGCGGTTACGCCAATGGATCTTCTTTTTATGTATATAACAACCAACAACCATATTGGAATATAACAGACGGCGCAACCAGCGAGTGGAAGGCAACAAATAGCCCGAGCGCGCTTACTACGGACACATGGTATCATATTGTTTGTGCACAGTCGGACCCCGATTCTGAAGGAAATAAGGATGGCAAAATGTGGATCAACGGTACATTACAGTCCAACAAGCATGCTGTCGATAGCTATACCGTGGATACCTCTGGATCATTTACAATTGGTCTTAGAGACAGTTACCGAGATCCCGATGGAGCCCTTGACCGAGGCTGGGTTGGTAACATAACTGAAGTGTGCTTTTGGGATGTTTATTTAAATAGCGCTGATGTTACCACTCTATATAACTCTGGAGACGGCGTCCCAGCAACTGATGTTTCAGGCTCCGATATACAGGGGTACTGGAGGATGCTGGAGGGCTCAGGCCTGACTGTTTCTGGGTCCGACGACGCCGATGGCGAACCAGTTGCAACACTTGCAAGTATAAATGCTAGTGACAGCAGCGCTGAAAGTTGATATTCGCAATGCATAGCCGAGAGCTAATTTAGACCGAGGGAGTTACAAACAATGGCACAATTACCACAACTATATTGGAAAATGGGAGATATTCGTTCATTTACAAACGACAGTGCAGGAAGCCACCCAGTAAATATTTTGACTGCTATATCACAGTCTGTGGTTTCTGCCTCATACTGGAAAGTGGTTAATGATGCGATTGGTAGTAGCAGCTATCCTTCATTGATAGTCGCTCCTACTTCAACCACCGCTAGTTATACAGATATGAGGATTGTTTTTATAACTGGGGATGCAACTAGTCAAACCGAGGGCCCGCATGTTAGCGACATGGCCACCAATTGCACAACTGCTACATGGACCTCCTACGATCCAATGCTTTATGTCGGTATAGCACCTTTTGCTGGTGAGTGTACTGGTCACGAGAATTATATCGCCACAGGCTCCCTCGACGGCTCAGGAGGACCCGCCCCCGGAGACTGGAGACACGGCATCGGAGGCGGCGCAATATACCCCGTAAGAGCTAGATTTTCTGGCTGGATGAGTGCCCATGCATCTGCCAACGGGTCACACCAGCTAAAAGGTGGTGGGGGCGGCGTTTTTCTAATTGAAAATGCAGAAATGCTTTACGGCCAATTTAGCGAAGACTTTGGAAGCTACAATAAAAATGAAGTTGGCTTGTTTATGGCCGGCGCCGTGTTTGTTCCGTACTCAACGACTGCTTCTCATGGGTCTCCTGGTAGAATGTTCGGGATAGCTCAGGGCTCTGATGTAGGTTCCAGTGGATACACACCTTTCCGAACATCAAACGATCCACCAACTGATATCGACGCGTCTTCTGACGTCCGCTTCTGGCCCGGAAGCAACACGGCAACTAACGATGGTTACGGTAATAGGCATTTTTGCTGGGACAGTGGTTCGCTTGCTTGGGTGCAACTTCAAACTTTGAAACATTTTAGCGATGAAATCGCTGACGAGTTTACTACAGATTATAATGCATTTCGAGCCGGCGACGGCACCCAGGTATTATTGCCTCTCCACGTGTTCCAGAACTCGACCCCACACACTGCAATGGGGTACTGGAGGCAGATGACACAATGCGCCGGCGTATATACACGAAAAATTATGCGCGCACCAGATGGCACAGTAGAAGGGTTTTGCATACAAAAGACGCATGACCGCAGCGCAACTTTTACTAGCCCGGGATATTTCTTGCATAATCAAAAAAGCTTTACTTAATATTTTTTAGGAGTGTAAAATGAATTATAAGTGTGAAAGAAGGTCGATAGGATATAAGATAGCTAGAGTTGTTTTTCAAACGGGCCAGCCTTTATTTGGTTTTACACGCCCAACAGATGCTGACTTAAAACCGGATACGTACGAGAGAGCCTCTGTGCTCCTGGATGATTATCTACAAGCCGTCGAGGATGGGGTTATCGAAGCCGAGTTCACCCCAGACCCAGATCATGCTAGATACGGCCTCTCTGGCGACTATTTCTGGATAAGGAAAAAAAACAAGAACTTAGGTTGGATGTGGGGCTTGGTTAGATCACCTGTTGAGGATGGCGACTTTGTTTGGGTCGAAGTAAGAAAAAAGACCACATCAGCGGAATGACAAAAAAAGATTTAAATTATATTGCTAAGGTAGAAAAGGCCATAGCACAGAAATATGGTGAAGAAGCAATTCAAAACCCAAAGGCCGGCTGGACTGACGAGAAAGAACAAGAATATCTTGATCAGATAAAGAAACTTCACAAAAAACAACGTTCAATCGAGGAAGCCAAGGACAAAGTTGAAGTTGATGGCTTTTTAATTTCTAAAAAACTACTTAGTAAAGACTCAGAAAGGGTTTGTCCAGTTTGTGAGACCTATTCGTTTGACAAAAAAGACGATCTATATATGAACAAATATGATTGTTGTTTTACGTGCTATGTTGAGTGGGTTGAGGATAGGGAGAAACGTTGGGAGTCTGGTTGGCGACCCGAGTAGATAAAAGGAAAACTAAATTATGGCAACAACATTAGAAATTATTCGTGGTATCTCGCAAGTAGTGTCAAATACCTATGATGGTGCACTTGATGCTGATGGAGAGCCAGTTAAGATTGGTTTGAAAAGGGAAGAGGGTGATCCAATTCTCGACAAACGAGTCATGGATGGGTTTAAGGTAAGGTTTAGTGGCCCTATGCTGATTATCAGTTATCACGCAGAGGTTGATATCTCACAGGTCCATGGCCATACTTTTGAAAGTGATGTGGCACAAATGATTCAAGATATCGCTAACTTTCTCAAAAAAGAATATAAAAAGATTACCGGCAACAAGCTTAGTCTTACGATGGAGGGCGAGCCCACCGCACACTTAGAGTATATGAGTAAGATCCGATGCTGGGTTACTGCCAATTGCAGTTATAAGATCGGCGGGCTAGGTGATGTTGCAGAAAACGGCTCATCCTCAGAAGATCAACTAAAGGAATCTATTCGAACATGGATTTCAGGAAAGTTTAGCGATGAATAAAAAAGAATTTTACAAACTTATAGTAGAAGAGGTAGAAAGGCTTTTGGAAGACGGCCAGTTTAACACTGGAGCAACCATTGCTGAACCATTTGATAATGTGACTGCAAATCAGGAAATGCGCGGCGAGTTTGAGAACCTTTTCGAGCAGTTGTCTGATGCTGTAATCATGGAAATGCTTTCTGCCTATAGCGTTGAGCAGATTAGAGAAATATCTAGGCACTTCGCAGAACAAGCCTCCCAGGGCCCAGGTGGCATTGGCGGCCGCTTTTCAGATGCAGAACTGGAGGAGGTTATGGAGCTGGTTTTTGATAAGATCCAAAATGCCTTTGTAGTTGATTTAAGATCAAATATGCCAGAAGATCGCCTGCATCCAAATTATATGTCCTAAAATGAGATATGCTAACAAAAAAAGAAACAATACGAGAAATTGTCAAAGCAGGGAAAGATCCCAAATATTTCATAAATAACTACGCAAAGATATCTCACCCAATCCGGGGCCTAGTTCCATTTAAAACCTATGATTTTCAAAGTCAACTTTTAGATGACTTTAATGATTATCGTTTCAATATCATTTTGAAGGCGCGCCAGTTAGGTATATCTACAATATCTGCTGCATATATTTCGTGGCTAATGCTTTTTTATCGTGATAAGAATATTGTTGTTATGGCAACTAAGTTTGGTACAGCTTCAAATCTTGTTAAGAAGGTTAAAAGTATTATGAAAAATCTGCCTCTATGGATAAAGGTGGCAGATATTACAATTGATAATCGTACTAGCTTTGAACTCTCAAATGGATCGTCCATTAAGGCCATCTCTACCTCCGGAGATGCTGGCCGTTCAGAAGCACTGTCTCTCCTGGTTGTTGATGAGGCCGCCCACATTGAAGGCATGGGTGATCTTTGGACTGGCTTATACCCCACGTTATCTACTGGAGGTCGATGCATTGTTTTATCAACTCCAAATGGTGTGGGAAATTGGTTTCATAAGACATATGTAGAGAGCGAAGCTGGAGACAACGACTTTTATAATACAAAGCTTCTGTGGGAAACTCATCCGGATCGCGACATGGAGTGGTTTAGAAAAGAGACCAGAAATATGTCTAGACGTCAAATTGCTCAAGAGCTTGAGTGCAATTTTAATACATCTGGAGAAACTGTTTTTACATCAGAGGACATAGAGAGAGTAACAGAAAATCTTTGTGACCCACGGTATCGAACTGGAGTTGATAGAAACTTATGGATTTGGGAACAATACCAGAATACAAATTCATATATGATTGCTGCTGATGTTGCCCGAGGAGACGGCCAAGATTATTCCTCTTTTCACGTCTTTAAGCTGGAGACCATGGAGCTCGTGGCCGAATATCATGGAAAGATAACTGTTGACTTTTTCAGCGAGCTTCTTTTCAATACTGGCAAAGAGTATGGTAATTGCTTGATGGTAGTGGAAAATAACTCCGTTGGGTTTTCTGTTTTGGAGAAACTCAAGGACAAGGAATATCCAAATATCTATTACTCAATCAAGTCTAGTCATGAATATATTGACTCTGTGAGTGCGCAGTTTGCCAACAATGCAGTGCCCGGGTTTTCGACCACAAACAAGACCCGCCCTCTTATTATAGCTAAGTTGGAAGAATTCGTAAGAAATAAACTAATTACTGTATATTCTAAGAGGATGTTGAACGAGATGACAACTTTTATTTGGAACAATGGCAAGCCCCAGGCTCAACGTGGTTATAATGATGACTTGATAATGGCCTGCGCAATCGGGTGCTGGGTCCGTGATACTGCTTTGGTGGTGGATAAACAACAGCTGGAATATACTAAAACATCTTTACAATCGATATTCAAGACCACATCCGACTTTAATACTAGTATCCCTGGCCAAAGGGGGTATAAAAGTGTCAAGAAAAGTGATACAATAGATCAGCAACATGAATTCTTGTGGTTGATTAAAGGTTAATAATGGATTATACAAATAGAAGAAATCAAAATCCGCGCAATTCCGGATCTGAATTATTTAGAAGGCTTACTAGGTTATTATCTGGGCCGATTGTTAGTTATCGCACGCAGACAGAGAGAAATCTGTCACGCAGACAAGTCGATAAATATCGTTTTAGATCAGCCAGCGGTCAACAATTTAAAAAATCTGCGTACAACCCCCTGGACCACCTACAGGCCGAAATTTTGGCTAATCAAGGCAGGTCTGAGAGATATGCGGATTTTAATCAGATGGAATATACTCCGGAGATTGCCAGCGCAATAGATATATATGCCGACGAAATGACCACATCTAGTGAACTGCATTCGTTATTGAAAATAGACTGCCATAATCATGAAATAAAATCAATATTAGATACGCTCTATAATAATGTTTTGAACCTAGAATTCAATTTGTTTGGCTGGTGTCGCACAATGTGCAAGTTTGGTGATTTGTTTCTCTATCTGGACATTGATGACGAACGTGGCGTAACAAATGCAATTGGGTTGCCATCTCATGAACTTGAAAGATTGGAGGCCCAAGACAAGACAAACCCCAACTACGTACAGTTTCAGTGGAATTCTGGCGGGATGACTTTTGAGAATTGGCAAATTGCGCATTTTCGAATCTTAGGGAATGATAAGTTTGCCCCGTACGGCACCTCAGTTTTAGACCCTGCGAGAAGAATCTGGCGCCAATTAATTCTTCTAGAAGATGCCATGATGGCTTATCGGATTGTAAGATCACCGGAACGACGCGTTTTTTATATTGATGTTGGGAATATTCCTGTCGCTGAGGTTGAGCAATACATGCAAAAGGTTGTAACTCAGATGAAACGGAATCAGGTTGTCGATAATAAAACCGGCCGTGTTGATCTCCGCTATAATCCCCTAAGCATTGAAGAGGATTATTATATTCCGACAAGAGCCGGCGCAAGTTCCAAGATTGAAACATTGGCAGGAGGCTCCTATACTGGCGATGTGGAAGATGTTAAATATCTGAGAGATAAATTATTTTCAGCCTTAAAGATTCCAGCGGCTTATATATCTAATTCTTCTGAGTCGATGGAAGATAAAAATAATTTGGCACAAAAAGACATTCGTTTTGCCAGAACAATTCAGAGACTTCAGCGTTCTGTTGTTACAGAGCTTGAAAAGATTGGTATTGTACATCTTTATATTCTAGGGTACCGCGCAAAGGACTTGGTGTCTTTTAAGCTAAGTCTAGGCAACCCATCTAAGATCGCCAGTATGCAGGAGCTAGAACACTGGCGACTTAAGTTTGAGATCGCATCAGCTGCAACAGAAGGATACTTTAGTAGAAACTGGGTATCGAAAAATATCTTTAACCTCTCTGATGAAGAAATTGTAAAAAATCAGAGGGAAATGTTCTTTGATAGGAAGTTTGAAGCTACGCTTGAGAATGCCTCTGAGGCAGTTGGTCAAGAAAGCGCCGGCAGCACAATCCTGGGCGATGATTTCGAAGAAATCCCAGATGAAGAGCCGATCATAGACACCGACGAAGAAACTTCAGAAGAAGGCACCCCTGGTGACGAGGACCGCCCCGATGACGTTATCCTGGCTGAGCCCGCAGGCAAGAGAGACGAACCTACAAAAAGGGTCAAGAAGAATGCTTTTGGAAAAGTCACCCAAACGACAACTGAAGATTCGAACGACAAGTGGTATATACCAAAGACCGACGACGGCCGCACTACATCCGGCCCTCGTCGTAAAAATCTAAGGAAAAATACGGCACCCGAAAAGATTGGCACAACAATGCGTGCTATTGTTCCCGGACATCAGGTAGCCATTGGATTAACAGAAAATAAAGATACTATCTATAATAACGAAGAGGAAGAACTACTTAGGATTAGTGTTGAGGTAGACAATCTGATTTCTCAAATGGAGCAAAAAGATGAGGCTTAAGCATAACAAAAAACGTAATACTGCCTTTTTATACGAGGTGCTAGTGCGACACATTACAAAAAGTGTCCTTGAGGGCGATGGCAAAAAAAAGAAAATAGCCATTGAAATAATAAAGGAACATTTTAGAAAAGGTACCCTGTTACGTAAAGAATTGGATGCTTATCGTGCCGTCCTAGACAAGCAAGGTCTCGATAGGATTTTAGCCGAAAAGCTTTTATATGAAGCAAAGCGTACGTATCTAGGTATCAACAAGAAAAAATTGTTTAACGAGCAGTCTAAGCTTATTGATAAAATAAATAAACTTATCTCTAAGGATGCATATTCCATCTTTGTCCCCAATTATAAAAGCTTGGCATCCATTCAGCAAATTTTTAATGAGAAAGGGCCGATTAAATCTAGAGTTCTCTTAGAATCAAAAATCATTGACAATATTATTTCCGACGAAATGACCGACGAGTCGTCAATGCCAACCGTTGATAAGATAGTGTTTAAGAAGTTTGTCAAAAGATTCAATGAAGAGTATGGAGATAAACTCCTGGAGGAGCAAAAGGCGCTATTCAGTAAATATATTACTTCTTTTTCAGATAACGGCTTAGAATTGAAGATTTTTATGAACGAGGAAGTTCAGAGATTGGCTAAGAAGGTAGACGAACTATTAAGCGACCCAGAAATGATCGTGAACGAAGATCTACATCAAAACCTCAAGAAGGTTGGCAATATTATCAAAGAGTTCAAAGCTCAAAAAGTAGATGATGGCATGGTACATCAGGTTCTCAACATTCAAAGTTTAATAAAAGAGATACAAGAATAGATGGCACTAGTTGTAAAAATAAATCCGGAAGGTACTGATCCTAGGTTGCCTTCCGTAACAATAACTTTGAATGCGAAGAAGACTGTCGATGGAAAAATTTTAGTTTTCGACCATCCAGAGATCGATATTGTGATCGATCCCAGCAGAAGGAAGATAACTTTATTTCCAAAAGAGGAGATCACAGATACAACCTATTATATTCAAGACAATTTCTTTAAACACTTAGGTCGTTCTGGTCTGGTGGATCCGAAGACAGTTCAAGTAGGGTCAGTTCATGGGTCAATGGAAGCTATATACCCAGGCTCAGATGATCACAATGTTCTCAATATAGTTTTATATTCGTTGTATAAGTTTTTACAACAGGAAATAGGTTTCTTGAAGAACCTAGACCAGTATGAAAAGGATTTTGAGGATTCCTTAACCAATCCTTCTGAATATAATTCAACCGAGTTGGGCGAGGTTCCCCAGTCCGGAAACAAAGGATCAATACGCCCGGGCTATATTTATAGCCCATATGGTATATCTTCAATATACCGGTTCGAATAAGAGGAAAAATGGATCTTGTATATTTTATTCTCACCGCATATGGTTTAACCCAGATCTTAGTTTATGGTAAGATCTTTGATACCATAAGGCCATCAAAGGAAATCTTTAAAGGCTTTTTTCACTGCCCAATGTGCGTTGGGTTCTGGACTGGCACTTTTTTGTTTGGAATAAATGGGTGTACAGAACTATTTACCTTTGACTATAATCTAGCCAATCTTTTTATTTTAAGTTGGTTAGCTTCGGGCACTTCTTATATAATGACCATGATCATAGCAGATAGTGGTTTTCAAATGGGGGTTAATAAAGAAAATGAATAAGATCTGGAAACTACAACCTGTGCGTCGTTGCAGAAATGGCTGCATGCTCACGCCACGGCGAGCGTGGCATGGAGAACTTAAATGAGTAATCAGAATAAATATCTTATAAGAGAGTACTTTGAGCTTTGCGAAGGCGGCATCTGCCAAGACTTCCTAACCGAAGACGAGAAGAGAAGGGTCAAGGAAGGGTGTGTTATCCTGACCGGTAAACTCCAAGAAGCTGATCGCAAAAATGGAAATGGCCGAGAGTATCCGGTGGATATTCTGAGGCGCGAGATTGAAAGATATCAAGATATGGTTGAGGACCGCCGAGCCATGGGGGAATTAGACCATCCTGATAGTTCAGTAGTGAACCTTCAGAATGTTTCCCACATCGTCACCGACATCTGGTGGGACGGCAAAAAGGTTATGGGCAAGATTGAGATCCTACCCACTCCATCAGGGAACATTCTTAAATCACTCGTTGAGTCCGGTGTGAAGATGGGTATTTCCTCAAGGGCCCTCGGCTCGGTAAAACAACAGCATGGCCGAACAATAGTTGAACCAGACCTCCAGCTTATCTGTTTTGACATGGTTTCAGAACCATCAACCCCTGATGCCTTCATGCTGAAGGAGCACAAAGAGGGAGGCTTTTCATCCAAGGAAGATAAAATCAACTATTTGATAGATAATATTATTAATTATGAAAAAAAATGAATTAAAAAAAGTTCTTAAGCCTCTCATCAAAGAGTGCATAAAGGAAGTTATTTTTGAAGAGGGTGCTCTTTCTGGCTTAATAAGCGAGGTAATGAAAAGTGCCGCGGCCCCTCGACCTGAAGAAACAAATATTCCAACAATGGTACAGGAAAACTTAGATACCAAGCCTAGGGTGGAGCTAGAACAAAAAGCTAAAGGTAAATTGAAGGAGACCAAGCAGAAAATGCTGGATGCAATTGGTCGAGATTCTTTTAATGGGGTTAATCTTTTCGAGGGCACTGAGCCGATGCGGAAAGGGGGATCCCCCGGGTCAACAGCGCCTGCATCCTCACCCCTGGACGCTTATGCTCCAACCGACCCGGGCGTGGATATAAGTGCATTTTTTAGTTCAAAATGGAAAGAGATGGTGTAAAAATGGGAAAGCCAATTAATGTAGAGACTTATGTAAAACGTGGAGAACCGATTGAGAGAGCGATCAGACGCTTTCTTAAGAAGTGCAAAAAAGAGAAGATCATGGAAAAAGTTCTTGAGAAAAGATTCTATGAAAAACCCTCCGTTGTTCGTCATAAGAAAAAGCTCAGAGTTAAAAGACTTAATGAGCAAAATAGAAAAAAACTTTTAGAAGAAGAGAGGAAAAGATAAATGAGTTATGATCCTAAAAACTTTAAGTACCGTGCTGGTCTGGGTAGTGTAGGTGCATATCAAGTAAGCGGTATACCATACATGAGTGCCAGTGTAACAGATTTAATCCCAAAGAGCGACGGCACGCCTTATCAAGTTACTTTTCCGTATATCTCTCAATGGGTTATTGTCGAGAATACTTCCACTGGGTCTAATCTGAGGGTAGGCTTCTCTTCAAATGGAGTGTTGGGACCAACAGTTGTGGGCGATGTACCCGAGTTGTCATACATTGTGCTGCCGTCAGCATCACATGGCGCCGAAAACGGCTCCGGAGCGCGCCAGCGTATTCGGCTGGATGTCCGGGTAAAAGATATCTTTCTTCTTTGCGACGACAACACCGACCATGGTTCGGCCCAAATTGCTGCTGGTTTAACTATGATTCCGACCTCTTCTCTAGAAGGTAATGGTACTCATCCGAACTGGTCTGGATCTTCGGGTGTTGGCTAAAGGGCTTTTTGAAGTTGCAAATACTATTTATTTAGACTAATAATTTTTTATAGGAGTTAATAAAATGTCTTCGATGCTAGAACAAGCTATTATTGATGCAAATGCTTTGAAGGAAGCGGCTGTTAAGAATGCAGAAGCTGAAATTTTAGAAAAATATTCTCACGAGATAAAAGAGGCAGTTGAATCTCTTCTGGAGCAAGACGAGCAAGAAGCAGTTTTTGACCAAGATCTCGAAGCAGAAGGAGGCTCTGAAGAATCCGACCAAGTGGTTCAGGATTTGGACCTAGCAGTAGATGCATCAGCTGCTGATGATGAAATCGTTGAAATTGATTTAAATTTTGATTTGTCCGATGAACCGGAAGCATCCGAGGTTCGCTCTAGAGAGGAAATTGCTTTGGAGGTTGAAGATGAGCAAGAGCTTCGAAATCTAGCTGAGAACGTGGAAGAGGAAGAAGAAGTTAGCATCGACGCAGATACAATTAAAGACTTGATCGAAGAGTTGGTATTTGATCATGAGTTAACTCCTAACGGCTCAACTGGGTCAAACACTGCCAAGATCGAGGAAGATCATGAGATCTTGCGCTTTAAGGCTGAGATGGCCGCGAAAGAAGAAAAAGAAAAAGAGCTTAAAGAGAATGTTGAAAAGCTCGACGCAGATAATTCAAAACTGAAGAGGATTATTTTGCAACTTAAAGAAAAGTTAGATGAAGTTTCTTTATCTAACGCAAAGTTGATTTACACAAACCAAACATTAGCTATTGCCTCCTTGAATGAGCGACAAAAAAATACAATTGTCGAGTCGATTAGTGATGCTGGTACGATAGAAGAAGCGAAAGTTATTTTCAAGACGCTTAAAAGTACAGTGCAGAGCGCTCCTAATAGGAGAAGGCCGAAATCACTGGACGAAGCTGTGGAGAGAAAATCTTCTCGACTGATCTATCATAATAATATGCAGGAGATGAAAACTTTTGACCCTGCAGTAGAACGAATGCAGCGTTTAGCTGGAATTCAAAAACACTAAAGGAGGTGATAATTAATGTCTGTTCTACAAAAACTTACTGAAGGTATTGTTAATCGCGACCTCGCTAAGGAAGGTGCCGCTCTTCTCGATAAATGGGAAAAGACCGGTCTTCTGGAGGGTCTCGAAGACCAAAGCCGACAAGGTATGGCTGTTCTTCTCGAAAACCAAGCTAAGGAGCTTCTCCGTGAAGCTTCCTCGATGGCTGGTGGCGATGTTGAAGGTTTCGCAGCT
>Ga0080013_1004199_pt1 | contig 14346 bp, 20 predicted proteins | sample ETNvirenome_6_85_FD_69236 | JGI IMG/M metagenome (GOLD analysis project Ga0080013, IMG submission 69236) | Marine viral communities from the Pacific Ocean - ETNP_6_85 (SPADES assembly) (version 2) | ecosystem: Environmental > Aquatic > Marine > Oceanic | place: Pacific Ocean | collected 2013-06-19
TACCAGTAGGAGCAATCGGCTGGAATATGGCAGGACAACCTATTGACTACAACGGAATGGTAATAGCAACAACAGGAGAAAAGCTTTTGAATACCGCAATAAGCAAGATACTATAATGGTAAGCTACTGTACTCATGCTGACGTTTCTGCTTTCTTGCAGGTTGATGCTTTTACAGATGGAGGTTCGGCAACTACACCTACAGCAACACAGGTAGAAACATTTATAGAAATGGCAGAGTCACGTATTGAGCAACTCACAGACCACGCATGGTCAACGGCTAATGCTATTTCAGTTACAGATGAGAGAGTAAGAGTACAGAGAGTTCAGTCCAATGTAATCAGTACAAGGGGAAGAATCCAGTTGAGGCATTATCCGATACTTGCATTTTCACAACACGCTTCTCCTTCTTTATCTCAGACCAATGGGAACGTCAAGATATGGGGTTCAGGTTCAGGCGGATATGTAGATTACTTAGATTCTGATAATTCTAAGACCTTGGGAAGTAATGTTACAGATACGGGTAATGATGTATGGGCAGACACAGAGAGGGGAATCGTTTACCTGAATAGTTATAGTTTACATAATATGTTGAACAGTTCGCCAGCAGGAGTTGATGGATATGTATCTTACAAGTATGCAACAGCGACAACGCCCAAAGACATTAAGTTAGCTTGTATTTATTTTACGGCAGCGATTATAGTATCGAATGACGATTTGAATCTGATGGCCGAGGGCGATGATTCGATGGACAACCGCAGCAAGGGAGAGTTGTTTGAGGCTCAGGCGATGAAGATATTGAAGGACAACCGAAGAATACACAGGAGCATGGCGATGGCCAGAGAGATAGGTGGCTTTGCTACTGGGATGGTGACTCCATAATGGCAGCGACCTATGCGACGATGAACGACCCTGTGGAGACCGTGGTAAGTCTTCTCAGTAGCAACTGGACAAGCGTTCAGAGCAGCGTGGGAAACGACCTCAAAGCGAGTGGTGGAACGCTTCTCATAGACAGTTCTTGGGATTTAGGAAAAACGAATTTAAAGAACAACGATGTAATTCGTTGTTATGAAATATCAGGTGGACACGATATTTTAGGAATAGGAAACGGACTCGACAAGCACACAGCATCAATAACCATAGATATAGCAACACAGGTAAGTAGGTCAAGACTTAGAAATCTATATCTTGGAGTTGTCCACATCATTCACGCGGCACACGCAGGCAATGCAAGTACCGCACTCAATAGCGATTATGCAACTATTAAATTGCTAAGTCGCACAGACCAGTCCGATAAGTTACGTCGCTGGTACCGTTACGTTCTCAACTGTGAAATCACAAGTTATGAGGTGGTGAACTAATGGTAAGAATCACGCAAAACATAGAGGCAGCTTACGAAGTAGAATCAACGTATGGAGACCCTCCAGACGGTACTTTGTCACATTTAGGTCTACTGGACACATTCGACCCAAGGCAGGTCGAGAAGAGTATAACTCCTGTTCCGAGTATCGGACAATCAACAGATGCGTTTCACGCGGCTGGACCGATTGGAGTAACTCTACCACTGAAGGTAGCCTGTCAGGGAACTGGCTGGCAGAATATTCTTGGTCGTGCAATAGGAAGAACTTATGCTTCTGGTTCGAGCGCTGGAACCCCTATGAAACTATCAAGCTCAGTAGATTCAATATCAGTGTTGGCTAAGGATAGTGATGGTGATTATACATTGGTAGGAGGAGTCGTGCCAAACGAGGTAACTCTTACTGCTGATTATACTACAGGAGGGTACATGACTTGCGAAGCAACATGTACTGCTCAATACAGTGAAGATACTTCCGATGGAGATTTCAGTGGCGAGTTTTACGGTGATGATTATTCAGCTGTTGCTTTCCCAGCAGGCCCAACTTCGGACCCCTTACTTCCAACAGACATGACTCTTAGCTATTCTACTGCGGTACAAGATGATGATTTTATTAAGATAAATATTGCAACGGGCAAATACGTGGAGATTGGTGAAAGGTATCTTCGTATTTTTGATGCTGATGACGCGCTAAATGCTACATTGGCTGCAAGTGCAGCTTCAGTGCCTTATGCGGGAGTGTTAGATTTAACACATGCAGATGCAGATACCGTTACTGATGTTATTACTCGTATAAACGACACTGGTCTTTCAAGCACTTGTGCAGCAGGTTCAGGGGCAGGTAGCGACAAGTCCGTAAACATATTGAAAGGTATATACAAGATGACGGGTTCTTTGGTAGAGATACCCGGAATCCAGTCAACTTCGGTTGATGGTGCAGAGGGAGATATGTCTTTGTTTCCTAATCTTAAAACGGTTTCACTGAAGGTCGCCAACAACAACACGCCCATTTCTGGTAAGACAGGAACCACATGGTTGCTGAATAATAGCATATCTAAAGGCAAGGCAGACATCACATTAGATGTTACAATGACTGCTGTGGATGAAACCTTTTACGACAAGTACAAAGCAGGGACAACCATCCCCTTGATTAGATTAGACTTCGGAGCTTCTGTAGGCTCAATAGCATTGACAAATGGAATAATCACAGCATTTTCCAGACCCCTTGCACCGGGCGGCGAACTTGTTGATACTATGAGTATAAAGTTCAGAGGCTCTGGGGACTACAAGAACTTCAGTTCGTACGCAATTTCGGCAGATTGGACATTAGCATAGGTAGGTCATGGTAAGAGTCAGAGGTCAGATAGACGCCCCCTTAGTTGACATAGGTAGTGTCCGTGAAGGATACTGGGAGCGTAAGGAAGTATTGCTTCCGAGTCTGGGCAGATTTCACAAGAAAAAGGGCTGGTTTACTTGGTTCAAAAAGGAACAGGCACCTAAAGTAGTATTGACCCGACTTGGACAGAATGACTTTGACGCGATAGATGCGGAGTTCATGGACCTGAAGGCGATGATGGTATCTGATGGCAAGGTCATGCAGAGGATAGTCGCTAAGGTAATGGACGGCAAGGAAGCAACCGACGAGGAAGACAAGTTCATGGTGGACTTTGCGATACGGATTCGTCCGTACCTGATGGCAATGCTGACAAAGATGATAATAGAACCAGAGATGACGTTTGAGGAAGTGACCGATATGATGAATGCGCTGGATGATTTTGACCAGCATTCTCTGTTGGCGATAGTAAATGCCATGACCTCGGAGAAGGCAAGGGCATTGAAGTACGTCCATGAGCAGCGCAGTCAGGAGATGGCTGTGATGAGAGAGCAAGTGAGGGCTGGAATCTAATGGTCAGGGCGCGGGGCAAGGGAGGCAAGTTCACATCTCCTTCTTCCGCAGATGCGGTCATCACAGTTACAACAGTACTTGACGGTGCAGACCAAGTTGCGATGGGCTTTGATGATATGTCGGACTCGGCCCGTGAGTATCAACATACGTTAGGTGATGGCAACAAGGCGAACATCAGTTTTGCTGCAACTACTGGTGACGTCACCGTATCTCTCGATAAAATGAACAAAAAACAGAAGAAAACAACCGAGGAACAAAGAGACCTGATAATAGTAACACAGGGATTGACGTCTGCTTTGAATCAGGCTACTGGAGGTATCTACAAGACAATAGGTGGGTTAGAAGCGGCGGGAAGAATTGGTCCAAAGACGGCGGCGGCATGGCAGAAGAATGCAAGAGTGTTTGAGGCTGCAACGGGGCCATTGGAAGTTATCTTATCAATATACACAGGATATATAGCATTAGGTCCAGCTATAACCGCAACCATAGCAAGCATAACCACAGCCAAGACAGCAGAAACGGTAGCCGTTACAGCGAACACGGCGGCATGGCTCGCCAATCCTTACGTTCTGGTTGCGGCGGTTCTGGTTTCAATGGTGGCATCTATGCTTGTACTGGAGAAGTTGTTGGTAGGTACCACAAAGACAATAGACACTATGACCGAAGCTGTTAGAAGGTTACGGGATGCATTCAGAGAAGTAATGGATTTTGTAAATCCATTTAATAACCTAATGGGTTTTGAGGAAGGCCGTATCAGTAGCGCACGTGAGAGTGTCGTAGATTTGATGGGGGGCTAAATGGCAGTATTCAACAGGCAACTTAATCTGTATGCTTTAACAGATGACACTCATTATTCAGGCGACGGCTGGTTGGATTTTAAAGGGATTTTTCAGTCAGATACAGATGGCACGGCTGCAAGCACAATCGAACTTGGCCGAGAGACAGGTACCGACAAAGCAAGGGGAATAGTAAAAATCACATTACCCACATTCCCCTATGACGACTCTAATGGAGAGATTACAGAATGCAAGCTACATCTGTATTGTGTAAACATTCAAAACGATTGGGCTGATAAGATTTCAGTATATAAGATAACAAAAAATGTTAAAATGGGTAATGTTTCTTGGAATGAATACGATGATACAGATAGTGTAAATCTAACATGGGAGACGGCTGGAGCTACTGGAGTCACCGACATTGACACAAAATCAAATTATGGGCATGGAGAAAATGGAATAATAGATATTGTCACTACACCAACGGAGGGGGGGTGGATGGAAATTGATTTGTCTCCTTTAGTAAAATCAGGAGATATTGACTGGGGTATGGATTCTTATGCGAAGTATGTTTTTTTATTATTAAAATCAGATGAGGGCGAGGCATTACACCGAGGTTACTTTACAGGCGTTCAGCATTTGGCGACAGCACCAGCAGGGTATTATGCAGCTACAAGTGCGACAGGAGGGTGGTGTAAAGTGGATGGTGAACACACACCATCAGACACAACAATCCTTTGTAATGATGTTGATGGGGGTGCTAATGTTATTGAATCGGGGGATATAATTGCAGTTCTGGATTATGCGCCTGACACTACACAGACTTGGGACACAGTTGAATTTATGAAGGTTACGAGCATTGATACTGGCACTAATATTCTTACGGTAGAAAGACAGTATGACGGGACAACCGCCCGTACCATAGTGGATGAGTCGTATTTAGCTCGGTTCGCCAACGCTTCACCATACGTCACTGTTAAATACAAAAATGATTATCCTACTGCACCAATCATAGAGGTTGTACCACAGGCCAACGGCATTGATGCCACCATTAAGGTTACAAATAATGTATCTGATAAGGATTTGGCGGGATTTATTACTGGATGGAATACAACCTTGGCAAGTCTGGCGGCCACGGATTCAAATAATACCACAGTAACCACAGAAACAACGAATTTTGATAGTACCAATGCCGTCCACGTTGCGGCCAACTTGTTAGCATCTGCCAACACCAGTTATTATGTTGCATTATATTCCACAGATAATGAGGTTGACAATCCTTCAACAGCCCATGGTGCCGTTGCTTCCAACATTGTTACAGTAATAAGGCCGACTGTATCTACATCAGTAATATATACAGATTCTGGGCTTACCTCTGCCCTGACAAGCGACGGGTCCATTAATGCAGATATAGGAGATGAACTGTATCTTAAAGTAGTTGCAGGTAGTAAAATCAAAAAGGTATATGTTAATTGGGATTCTGGGGTTAGTGATACTAATGATGATTATGTTGAATATATTTTAGAGAATGTATCGGCCACTTCCTCAGATGGTGTTGAGATAAGCCACAAGTATCCTGATTCGGGTGTACATAATGTCAAGGTTCAGGTAGGGGATGCTGTGGGGTTCAGGTCGGGTACTGCTGCGGCAAGAGGAACCGCAATCACGGGACACGACCCTAACATAGATACATCAAATCCAGTAGCTAAGATAAGTGCCAGCCGCAGTAAAGTATTGTCCGCCGTATATCCTGACCAGACAACTGCGATGGTCTTATCGGGGGCGCACAGTTATGCAGTAGGAAGTGATAGAAAGATTGCAGAACATCGCTTTTCCTATGATGCTCACCGTTCTACAAGTGATACGGCCCATCCCACGACATGTACGGCCCATGCAACATCTAACGACAATACAGTGTTTGAGCAATCCAGTTCTAAAGTGCATATAAAGGCCGCAGATTCTGTTGATGTAAGTAGTACTACAACTTTCAAAGTATATGGTTTAAAATCAGTACAATCTGATGGAACAACGAATGTACAAGATACTTCGGCGAATTTTAGCCATTATGTTTGGGATTCTGCTACGTTAGCAGTAAGTGGCACGGGTGATGTTTATGGTTCTGCAAGTTCAGAATATTTCAAGACAATAGAAACAGTAGTAGGTACTGTGTCCACAGATGGTGATGATGATGGAATTAGGTATGTCCTATCCCGTTCAACCAAGGAGGATTCCTATGTGGATTTAGACGAGGCTCTTGATAATTCTGAGACTGGTGTGGACGTTGTTGATGGGGCTGTTTTTACCGTAGGAGATGAGATACAGGTAGATGATGAGGTCATGTTAGTGGTCAGCATCTCTGGTGATACTTTAACAGTACATAGGGGTTATCAGGGAACCGCTGCGGTAGTACATTCAGACGGTGAAGATATTTACCTTACAAACCACAAGATAAACAAGGACATACGTTTAAAGGACAGAGATGCACAGGCGAGCGCACAGTATGGGCGTTGGGGTGGCCGTGCATTCTATAAGGCAAATAATGGTTCTGGATGTGTATTTACCACCAGTAACGAGGGTATTAGAATAGTAAATTCAATAGCATCATCAACGGGTGGTACGGCTACCAGTTGGTTAGACCATGGATTCTATGTTGGGGATACAATCAAAATAGGAGGAACTGCCAATAATGGAACGTCCGCAGCACCCAGTACTGCAACCATTATAGATATGCTTACTGGCTCGGCTACCAATGATACTATTATCGTGGACTTGAATCTAACGGATGAAACGGTACAGGCGCAAATAGCACGGTCAGACCACGCTCTTAAACCTATTTCAGTGGCTATTTACAATTCCGCTTCTATTGATAAGGTCACATTTACTTTAGATGTTTTTGATGATAGTACGGGTTTTTGGGGTGGCTCTACCGCATCAGACACCGCAACCGTAACCGTCAGTTATCCCAAGACCCTTGACTTGGATACAGAGATGGATGCAGGGAATATATCAATCAACAATGTGAATGTTGCGAGAAGCGGTGGACTTGCAGCATCAATGCCATTAGGGATTAGAAGATACCCTATAACGGGAGCAAGAGCATCAATGGGCAATCCGACCCTTTCCTGTAATGCACGGATATTAAATGACACCGGATTCACCAAGATATTTGCATTGATAGAAGGTGGGGTGTATGATTATGTGTTCTTAGACACCAAGAAAATAGATTCACCTACTACAGCATTCAAGTCCTTCAAATTGCGTTTGTTATCAGGTACGATAACCAAGACTCCAGATATGGCAAGTCAATATACCACTTCTCTTCAGTTTGCAGTTGTAGGTGAAGAGGAAGCCTGATGCCAGCAATCGAGACAATCCCCCACAGTCTTGATTTAGATATAACTGTTGATAATGTCCCTATAGATTCGTGGGGCGCACTTACTTACAATGCAGCAGTAAACAAGTCAAGGTCGGCCACAATTACACTTCTTGGTAAAGAGGCCATAGAGTACGCCCGTCTTGGAGGTATATTGGAAATAAGGGCCGGTGAGGGAAATGATATAGAGTTTCCTTTGTATTTTAAGGGAGTAATAAAATCTTTGAGGCCAGAACAGGATAAAGTATCTGTGGTGGCGTTTGATTATATAACTCATCTTGCAGGTTCCCAATACGTTCTATTCAAAGATGTAATAGATAGAAACGCAGATGTTAAAATAGTAGGAGAGGATTTATATTATGTTGCAGCCACGGTTGCTAACTACAAGGGAATCTCAGTCAGTGGGTTGACGCAAGGGAGTGGGATACTTGCCACAAAAAACATGACTGGTTTATTTGGACACAAGACTCGGAAGGGATTTTTAGACGAGGTGTTTAAATTGATGGTGAATTATTCAACTGGGACCAACTATCCAGAGTTTGCATACCAGCCGTGGTACTACGCCATCAGGAGTGGAGTTCAGTTGGACTTCTTCTTACCTGATTATCTCAATACTTCCGAGCAGCCCATCGTATCACTGAAAGAAAGTAAGAATAATATCAAGTCCATATCAGCAAGCCTCAACACTTCGCGGTTGGCAAATTCCGTCAGGGTTGTATCAAGTGATTCCACCATATATGCTGACCATGAGGATATATTCAGTGCCGACAGGTATGGAGTACATAGTAGAAAAATAGAAAGGAATGAGAAGAATAGAGATAAGTTAAAGCAACTGGCAGTTGATTATGTGAACCAGAACAGGTTTCCTACAATAACATACACATTAGAACCGATAGATGTGTATTGGGTGGACTTGGGAGACTTGGTTAAGGTAGAGGTTCCGTCATTGAAGATAGATGAGGTACTTCCTGTTGTCGGTTACTCAACTAAGATAGACAATGACATTAGTACACAGTTAGTATTGGGCAGTCCGCCACTCGATGCGAAACAATATCTGGATTTATTATCACCTCCACAGGGATAGACACACACACCTTCATTTCCACTGGAGAATTATAATAATAAGACGACAAGTATATAAATATAATAATAAGCCGCCGTACCTTCTGAGGGTTAAAGATGAGACTTTTGTTGCACAGACATCTAAAAAAAGTTCCAGTGGAAGCGAAGGTGTGTGTGTGCCGGAAAACGCTGAGGGTTAACCAAATTGTAGACTATACAAGTACAGGTATTTTGACAATCATAATCCTAATACACCCATAAGTATATATAGACCCCTCGGTTATCTATCCTTCCCAATGTAAAACACGGGTGAGTAAATGATAAAACAGGTAACAATAAAGTTAGGCGTAACAACGCCTACAAGCAAGCAATATGAATCTGCAAGGGCAGACATAGAAGCCACATTCACAGTCAAGGATGAGCATGCCTTGGATTTGGATAAGGCAATGGAGACCTATCAGTATGAACTGAGGCGCGCGAGAGTAATGCTTAGAGACGCAATAGAGTGCGTCAAACAGGAATTGGAGGGTAAGCCCCTCGAAGCGCAGAAGACACGTTTAACGGCCAAGGAAAAGGATAAGTTAAGGGAACTACTGGGAGAGGACTAATGAATTACGAAAAATGGTACTGGATATTAAGAGAACATATCGGTGAAGATACTTGGGTAGATATATATGATGCCAATAACAACCAATGCCCCGGTTGCAGTAAACAACTGACGGAAGGATGTTGCATAGAATGCGGAGAGGTCTACGACCCGAACCCATGATTTGTAAAGAGTGTTGGGAAAAGGCAGGTAAACCATACCACAAGTATTACAAAGTATATCTACGTCACGCATGTTGGTCGCCCGGATTCAAGGGAGTCTGTCGGGGCTTGGATAGCAAATGTGGGGATGAACAATGAATTGTAAAAATTATCAGTGCAGTCGGTGTGATTGTTTCGTATCAAGATTCAGAGGAAGGCCGAGGGAGAAGGACGCAAGAGAAGCAGGACTCTGCAAGCACTGTTATTCAGTAGTGAATTAAATGGGAAAGGCCATAAGGAATAGTATCGTAGGAGAGCTACGGGCGACGGTTATTATAGGAGGTTTTCTGTTTTATTTCCCTCCTGTAGTCGTGTCCGTTCATTGAACACTTTATGGCCCCCAAAATATGTAAACACGAAGCGCAGGCAGTCAGGAAAGGCAAATGGGTTTGCATCTTCTGTCGGCAGGTAGTAGAGGATTAATGTTCTACGTACTACGATGTCCCAAGTGTTATACTTGTCGTGCAGGAAGCGACAAGAACAAATCATGGAAATGTTTTAAGTGCAAGTACAGGATGAACAGGAAGAACACCAAGATACAAGCCAAGACGATAAGTATAAAAGAAACACAGGAAGTAATCAGGATGATAATGGACAAGAAAGCCAAGACAATAAGCTACACGGACCATAAGCGCTAAGGGTTAACCAAATCATCCCCTCCCGCCGGCGAGCTATTCTTCTGGAAATTCTTGTTTAAAAATCTTCGGTCCGTCTTTATTTAGCCATCGTCTAATCATTATTGATTTTTTCAACTGGATTAGAAGTGATTGAAATTCATTTTCAGAAATCGAGAGATTGTACTTTGATTTCTTATCGTAGTATTGATTTCTTAAATCCTTGTAGCGTTTGATTAGGTTTCTGTATTCGTTCATTAATGTAAATCGCAAATGCTCTCGGTGGGATTTGAACACCACGTCTTCTACGGCTATTCGCTTAGCCACATTTCAAAATGCTAAAGTAGACGCATTAAGATGGAGTAATTAATTCTATCTATCCATTTAAGGATTGCCGGGCAATGCTACGAGAGTTTTGCGAATGTAATGTGCCCCAGAATTTCGGCAAGTCCTCGCAACCGTCGTTACACTAATCTACATCCGAAACTCTTAGAGCAAATACCCATAACGGGTAGTCTATATAAAGGTTGTGGTGCAACTACTTTTTAGGGTAACTTCTGGCGTTATACCGTGTCCAGATGTTGATAATTATATCTGTCAAAACTCTGATTGCCTCTCCCTCGGTCACGTTGGATGCTCTTGTCAGTTCAAAGGCTAAGCCATCACTGATAGCTCCAGCTTCTAACAATCGTATCACTGCGTTATCAAAATCTTCCGGCTCAGGTCTATCACTCATCAGAACCTAAACCTCCTCATCAAAGATTCAGGTGCGCAGTTGCACTTCTTCTTCTTTCCACATTGATAACATGGTTTTGCTTTCATACAACACCATAAGGGGCAGTCTATATAAAGCCTGTGGCCCAATAGGTTTTCAGGGGTTTTGGGGTTTTTGTCTTATTGGTTTTTTGGGGGGACAACCATAATGTCTATTAGGCTAATTGGGTTTATGGGTTTTAGGACAAATGGGTAACTGGGTAATTGGGTAACTGGGTTGTTTAGTAGACAACCGGAGGTTGACAACCTCATGTAAAATATGCATTTTAAGCGATTCTGAGACCCCAAAGTACCATTTGTATACAATCATAAAGGGAGTGTATATACACTGCACTGGAGAGCTTTAGAATGGATTTAGCCATATAGTATATATACTCTTATTATATAGGGCATCCTTTAAAATCGGGTAAATATTTCACCCCCCTTATATACCCCCCTATAGAGCAAAATCTGGGGGAGGGGGTATATATAGTTGACGCAACCTTTATATAGACCTCTCGTCTGTGGAGATTTATGCCATACACGACACTGACAGGCTGTAATGCCTACAGGTTTAAGCCAGAAGCAGAACGACCAGAACACTGCGACTGTCACAACTGCGTTGAATACCAGTTGGACATTATGGAAACACTCCAGATGGAAATAGCTATGGAGATTAAGCATGCCTAATATGATGCAGGCTCTCAAAGGACTGGAAAGGGTTTCAAGCGTTGACCTACTGATGGAGGGACTTCGGGGTGTCAGAGGCCGTTTAAACGATGTTCAGGAGCGAATCTCGGAAGTGGATGACATCATGCATGTACTGATGGCTTACGAGTCTCGATTGAAGAGGGTGGTAAAGATGCTACAAGCGATAGAACTGGAGAAGAAGAATGAATAAGATAAAGAGACCGACACTGGCAACTACAAAGAACTGTATTATGATACTGAAGGAGGCCCACGCACGTTCATACAGAGGAAACAACCGTGACAGGATTGCTATGGTGTTGACAATGCTGACAAATGACGAGATATGGTTGAAGGAACAGCGTAATAGGATGGAAAAATGATACACCGCAACCTTTATATAGACCTACCGTCTGGGTATATTATGAGCAACACGGAACACCCCACAAGGCCCAGTATATCTGGAGAACCTGCGGGGCGTGTTTCCATACAAACAGGAGAAAAAAACATGAACAACACAAGAATGAAACCAGACGGGTACGAAGCAGAATACGATTCCGATAAGCTAAAAGCTATGGGAATTTGTGCAGTTTGCACAGTAGAATCGTGGACAGTAAAAATCCACACAGGCGATTTTGAAGGCTACTTTGCCTGTAAAGATTGCGCAGAACAGGCGGTGGATTAAATGAGTCAAACAGCAAGAATGGAAGATTTACCAGAAGAAATACGGTCAGCCGTGACTTTCATGTTAGGATATATAGACCATGACCAATGGGACGATGCCCTAATATCAACCGATGAGAGAGAAATAAGGCAAGCGATATTGGAGCTAAAGAGGTTGTGGTCTTCATGAGTAAAATCATAAATCGAACCTCTTGCAGGTGTGACGGGTGCGGAGAGCCTTTGGAGATGTATGACTGCACCAAGACTGTCTTTATCAGGAGAGCAAGGGAAGCGTACGGATGGAGTATTGGAAAGTACACAAAATGCGAGGAATGCAAATGAGGCGCTCGCCCAATCCACTTGTAACACTGAGACAGTGCCACAAATGCGGTGCTATTGATAGTGGTTTAGATTTAACAGTAGAAAGGAGCTACGAAGTAACAGCCGATTCGTGTGAGAAATGTGAACCGATTGGATATTACCACATGCGGAAACAGGAGGCAAATAAATGAACGAGAAATCAGCGACAAGCCCAATAGATATAGTAAGAACATTACCAAGTCTCAAAGAACTGCACAGTAACAGTGTCAACTGGACCAATAAGCAGTTAAAGGAGTACGATGATTTACTTGACAGCTACAGGATGAGTGTATATAGGATTCGGAGATTAAGAGAAGATATGGAGGCGGAAGAAATAGGAGAGTAAGCAATTACTATACAATTCATACGTATATATAGTGTAAATCCTCTCGTGTGGGCGCGTAGGGCAACCGGAGGGGGTATATATACCTATGGGTGGTCGCTAAAAGATTGAGAAATCGCAGGAGGCCCAAGGGTTAAAGGTAGTGCATCCTCTTGGTTTATAATTCTTGTCGCGTTAAAATTAGCTACGTTACCATAGGGGGCAGTGTATATAAAGGTATGGGCCTAATTGATATGACCGGAGACTATATATAGACCCCCCGTCTTGGTATATTATGAGCAACACCAGAATAGAGAACGCAACAATAACAGAAGATACAGATGGCTCAACCATCGATTTAGTCGCAGTAGTAGAGGGAATGAAATACACTTTCAAAATAGAACTCTTCGATTTCAAAAATAGAGATGAAGAAGAGGGAATTAACAGCAACGACTACGGTGCTGGACTTCCACGCCATCTTATGACTTTAGAACAAAATGGATGCATGTTCTTTGACCACGAAGTAACTGCCAATCCAAGAGAGGCTGAATAAATGTTTAATTATATCTGCCCTGAATGTTCGCGAGTATTTGACATGCTAAACAAACAGGATGTTAAAGAGTGGGAGTGTGGCCACGACTGCGAAGCATAAGGCCAAACCAGTAATGCAGGGGGGTATATATACCTATGCCCCAACTGTATTTCCAGAAAACATGCAAGGGTTAAACCTTCTTTTAAAATAGGGCTTTCGCCCATTATTCTGCTACCACCTCCTTGCGCTCTCTGTGGGCGTTTATTGCCTTTACCACTGATTTGGCCAGTACAACACTAACTTTGTTGTTTTCCTTGTCAGCCTTGTAGGGGCTGAACAACACATCAAGCATCTGTTCACGAGGGATATTATAGCCCTCAGTGAAAGTCTGCATGAATGTGTCATCTGGGTCTATCCTTGCTTGGTACCTCCAGTTTCGCCACATTCCCGGTAGGAAAAGAAAGCTATCTTTACCTCCACCATCGAAAGTGACTATCTGGGTTTCCGGATTAGCCATGTTTTTCACAATCACCTATCCTGTGGGTCTATATAAAGGTATCGGTGGATTGAAAACATGCAAGGGTTAAACCCCTTTTATCCTAATTAGGCGAATACCCTAAAACCCTATTGGGCCGACAGCCTTATATAGACCCCTCGTCTATCTGTTTTTATGGAAATAATGCAAAGGCTGTATAATGCAGTAAAAGAACACGAACCAGAACTAACACACGAAGACCTATTAATGATAAGCGAGAACGGCGCAGATTGGGGCGTTATGGGTTTTACCTATTACACGGACACTGTGAAGTTTTACGACAATAATAAAGAACTTGTCGAAGACTTCTTAATAGAAGAGGCAGACGAACACGGATTTAATAATATGTTTGAACTTCCCCAGATGGGGCGTTTAACTATTGAGACAATCACAGACTTTAAGAACTTTGCCGCATGGTATATACTGGAGACCGTCGCACATAACTACAGTGACGATGCAACGCCCGCACACGGTGGGACAGGAGGCGCACCCGAAGATATACCAGTCTAAGACACTAAGAACAGGTCGAGAAATCGGCCAAACACGCAAGGGTTAAACCATCTATTAATCCTTCTTATGTCCTTATCTTTAAGTCTATTCC
>Ga0080013_1004200_pt1 | contig 14342 bp, 12 predicted proteins | sample ETNvirenome_6_85_FD_69236 | JGI IMG/M metagenome (GOLD analysis project Ga0080013, IMG submission 69236) | Marine viral communities from the Pacific Ocean - ETNP_6_85 (SPADES assembly) (version 2) | ecosystem: Environmental > Aquatic > Marine > Oceanic | place: Pacific Ocean | collected 2013-06-19
CTTCTTTCATATCATCTATTTGTGGTGTAACGGCAGTAATACAGTAGATATCACCTTTTGGTGGATTATCATAAGAGTTATAATCTTCTCGTAAATCCCACAACTCACATTCGAAACCATCTCTCTCCAATACAGCCGCTATGTATAATGGGCCCAAGGGAGCGTATGCAAATTGTTTTGCGTCCATTTTAGCGTCGGGATTTACTATGATTACTTTTTCCATTAAATTGTATTTACCATTTCATATTCAAACACTTCAAAATACTCTCTATAATCCTCATTAATAATATCTATTTTTTCTTGTGTATCATAATAATTCATATATGATTCATGAGTAGAACTCTCTATTCTCTCAAGTAATGTTTTTGGTTTACCTATTTGATCACAAATATAATCAAATCCTTTTTGCAATTCTTCAAATCTAATAATATAATCTATTTCATCTAACTCATCCAAAAAAAAGTTCAATTTTTCCTCGGCAAAATTAATATTATTAAATTTTAAAAAATCTAAAAAACTCATAGTTTTTATATCAACATTATAAGTTTTCTCATACCACTCGTAATTAATTTGCTTATTATGAAAATACTGAGAAACCACCCAATCGTATGGATTTCGCACACAAGTAAATTTATAATAATCTTTCCAATAATTTTTATATTTACGCCTCATAATTCTTTGTGTCCAATGTTTTTCCCACCCATGTACTGTTCCATCTAATGCAAATTCAATACTTGTTCCACCCGTTCTTCCGAGATGAATAAAAATACACTTATATTTATGTGATATCATTATATTAATAAATATTAAATAATTTTATCTATCAAATTTAAATCTAAACATTCTTCACTATTAAGATATAAATCTTCTTTTATTTTAGTTTTCCAATAATCCGTATCTTTATTAGAAATCTTAGATAAAACTTCCAAAATATTTATTTTTAATTCCTTCAAATGTTCAGAAGATTTTACCACATATGAAGTTTTCCCTTCTTCAAATACTGCACTGTGTATCATAAGAGTGGAATTCTTAGACATTGTTCTTTCTCCAGTACCACTTCCTAAAATAATACTAGCTGCAGACATTGAAGCACCTATACATATAGTATTCACTTTAGCATCAATTAAATTAATATAATCAATTATAGAAAATGCTGCATATAAATCACCCCCATATGAAGAACAATATAAATTTATTCTTTCCTTACTCGATATAGAAATTATTTCATTAACAGTTGAAATAAACTCTGGAACAAAATCCATTGTTAACTCTGTTGGTAAATGTATTTCTTTACGTTCTATATTTTTACAAAAATTCAATTACTATATCCTCAGTTATATTTTCATTAATTCAATTACCTTGTGGGCCCAAAGTTTTGCACCCCGTTCATTGCAATGATTATTAACTTTTCCTTTAATTTTATTAAAAAAATAAGTATTATCATTCTCCAGTTCTATTCCCTTTTCTTTCAAATATGGTAAATGTATATCATTACTTATATATTTAGAATTATTAATTACTGATTCCACCAATCTAATATATTTATTTTGTTTAATGTGCCATTCCTTGTTGCTAAGGAACAAGGTATTATCTATATCATTAGAAAAAAGTAACTCTTCAAATTGGAAAAACTTATTACTTTTAAAATTTTCAGGCTGATAATTATGATATTCCTTATAATAACATTCATTATCTTTTATCTTAAGATTGAATGTATCAAGTGAATTTAAAATTAAATATTTAAAATTATTAAGTTCTAAAAAATCTATTAAATTTATAACACTTTTTAACGATAGTATATAAAAAAATAAATTAATATTATCCTTGTCAATATTTTTTATATATTTTGGTATTCTATTAAAATATGATAATTGTACTATAATATAATCATCTAATTCTAATAAATCTCTGTTAAAAATAATACTTTCACATATTTCAACATTATTCCACCCCCCCTGCGCAAAACTAATTTGTTCTATATTCAATTTTTTTGCTACCCAATATGGCCATGACCAATATTTCTCAATTCCGCTAACATGCTCCTCGTGAGAAAGTTCTCTTGCGGGCCAACCACACGTATAACTACATCCACTCGTAACTAACCTCAATTCCTATCTCCAAATAATTCTTTATCCTCGTCAGTATAATATTTTTCTATTATATCATATTCCTTTTCTTTAAAATAAGATTCTTTTGGTTCATATTTATACGGGCCAACTAATGGAACTACTGATAATGTACAATAATCAGTAAAATTAGGTATTTGATGTATTTGTCTTTCAAACCACAACAATTCTTCTCTAATCCCAGGTCTGAACATTAATTTTACTTCCAAGTGTTTTACCCCTTTGTTATCATTCTTAACTTTTTCTTGTGTGATTGTATCTAAAACTTTCAATAATCTCTCAGATTTATAAAATTCAAAATGAACACTTATATTTAAATCACTATAATATATTAATTCTTTATAAACTTCAGGTTTATTACTTCCATTACTATGTGATGAAACATAATATCCTTTATTAAATAAATATTTAACCCAATCCATATAACCTGGTTGAAATGTTGGTTCTCCTCCCGATATACAAAAATTACAATTTTCTCCTTTAATGAATTTATCCTCTATTTTATGAGTAGCATCCATTAACTGCTCATAAGTATTATATTTTTCTTTTTTATCGTGTTGCCAACAATAAGAACACGCATAATTACAAACAAGAGACAAATCCCAATAAATTTGTTTTTTATAACCAGGTAAAAAGGATTTCTCCATTGCCACAATTTCAAAATCTTTTTTAGTCCGTTTACCAAAGTCTGTATATAAATATTGTGTCTTTCTCAGTAAATCCAAATCTTTTTTTGTTTTTGCTTTAGGTATGAATAAATCTGCCCCACAAATACATTCTTTTTGTTCACAAGTTATCCAATCCGCAGGTAATTCGAAATCATCAAACACATTACCGAGTATATTTACACCATATTCATGTTTTATATTTCTCAATTTTTGTTCTTTTATTGACTTAGGACTATTAACTCCCCACTTACAAGAATAAGAACCAACCGTTACCTCACCATGAAAACCTACATGCATACTCAATGTTCCAGCACCACATTTCCATCCTTTAAAATGATGTAATTTGTCACCTACTAATTTCTCGTTATTAAAATCTTTCCAATTACCATCTTTATCATATATTCTTAATGGTTTACCTGGAGTGAAATCATCTATAACTAATTCATTTTTATCTATTGTTTTTGATTTAATTTTCAAACTAAATCTTCTTTCTTAATATAATCCTTATCTAATAAAATCCTTAATAACTTATTTGCCCACAATTGATGTGCTTCAGCTGAAGCGTGGGAGTTCTTTCTTAAAAATTTTGGTTTACAAATAAACTCCGTAATCCAATCATCCATCAAAAAATTTTTGTGTTTTAATATTTCTTCTGTGATGCAATTCAAATCATAAGTACTGGTAAAATCATTATTGCCCTCTTGAAAGCGATTACTTACTTTCATTTCATCTGTAGTAAGTAATTGGGTGATATAATTTAAATTTTTAACATTATAAGTATCTAACAAATTTATATAGGATAACAACATAGTTAAACTCATATTAGCCAAAAGGTTATATTGTACATTATGTTCTTCCATATTTAAATCAGCATCAACCCAAGTATCATGTCTACCATCATAATCTGCAATAGTTGATATTCCGTGTTCTTGATCACTATAATATTTTAAAAATGACAACCATTCAGCAGTTTTTTCAAACTTATTTATATTTTTAACTGAAACTACTTTGGGAAACCTCTCAACCCAACTCCATTGAGTAATAAAAATAAGTTCATCTTCATTGGAAATACTTTCCATTAAATAATCAATATTTTGACAAAACATTTGTGAATTAGATTTACCACACGATGCCAAATTAATTACCTCAATATTTTTTAATTTTTTTTGTATCAACATTGGATATGAGTTATTAAAATTATCTAAATGTTGGTCTATCCCATCATGAACGGATTCGGCCCCATAAGTCAGGCTACATCCATTAAATATAATTTTTTTCTTTCTCTTTTTATATTTTTTCAGAGGTTCTAATAAGAATTCTTCGGGTATTTTGTTATATCCCGCATTCAATGAGAATAGTTTATCATCATAATTTTTATTCTCTCTTTTTATTTGTCCATTCTCATCCCATGCAATCCAAATTCCATCTTCTTTTCCATCTTTGTAATTTCCTTCAACTTTTTTCTGTCCATTATCATACCAAAGAGTAACTAATCCATGTCTAGTTTCTATAGGATCGTTTTTATAATTTATTTCTCTATATTTTTGCTCCCCCGTTTCTTTTTCATACCACCAAGTCCATTTTCCTACTCTAACCAGCTTTTCAGGAATCTCTTTATAACTCCCTTCACAGCTCTTTTTTCCACTCATCCAATAATGAGTCTGTAATCCATTTACTCTACCATCTTTCCAAGTCCACTCTTGTTTTAATTGACCATTTGGCCACCAACCTCTTGATATACCGTCTACTCGTTTTCCATTCTTATATTCCCACTCATATCTCAAGTTACCGTTTGACCAATGTTTTCTAAATTTTCCATTTTTAGGATTATGGTTTGGCCCGTACTCTTTATGGTGTACTTCATCCTCTCCTGAAACCAAATAATCCTCATAATCAATCCCCGCTGGTCTCGTCCTTATTCCATCCGTATATATATCTTTTCTTTCTACCTGCCCATTAGGCTTCCATAGGATAACCACTCCTTCCTCTTTCCCATCTTCCCACGTTGCTTCATACGCCTTACGACCATTAGTATGCCACTCAATAGATAACCCATTAGTTTTACCATCATGGTAAGGCTTTTCATAATGTTTTTGTCCACTCTCATGCCACCCAGTAACTAATCCTTCTAGTTTCCCATCCTTGAAAGTTCCTTCATACTCTTTCTTTCCATTCTCATAATAAATAACCACCTTACCACTATAGGGGCTATCAATATTATCACCATAATATAACCCTTCCTTATAATTTACTTCATATATCTTCTGTCCATTTTGATACCACCTAGTTTCTACTCCATCTTGTTTCCCATCTTTGTAAGTTGATTCTTTTCTCTTATGTCCATTTGGATACCAGTAAGTCTGTAATCCATCTCGTTTCCCATTCTTCCAAGTATATCTAGCCGTCTTTACTCCATTCTTACCCCAATGAATCTCTAATAAAAGTTCTCCGTCTTTCCAAGTCATTTCCTGTTTTAATTGTCCATTTGGCCACCAACCTCTTGATATACCATCTGCTCTTTTACCATCTTTGCAATACCATTCATACCTAACTGGTAAACCTGTATTTTCTACTGAAGCATTACCATCTTCAGTCCAATAGGCTCTAAACAAACCATTATAGGGACGATTATTATGAATCCATTCGGTTGAAATACGACCATTTATTGATGACATAACACTTCTCTCATACATACGTTTCCATATTATTACCAATGGATGGATTATCTCTTGAAAATCTACCAGGTTTCATCTGACAATACTTACATGGATCTGGAAATATAGATTTTGCCACACCTTCTCTAAACTCAGTTGATTTATTATAAGCTTCTACTATAGTAGTATCCTTTATATTACCAAATATTAAATCTTTATGTGCTGGATTTTCTATTCTAAAATTACAACAAAAAGTAATGTTACCCAAATAATCTATAGCCAATACTCTTTCGGGTTCATAACACGCTTCAGTTCTTAATTCATCTGTATTATATGGATCATCAAAATAACCCTTTCCTTTTAATGTACCACCTCTATCACACATATTACCTATACTATCTAATTGCATCATTCTTACACCACCGTTGTCATCTTCATCGATAAATTCTTCAAATCTATTATCATAATCCATTATAGTAAGATAATCCGCATCAATATCTTTTTGGATCATATCCACCATCTCAGTTCCATCTCTCCCACTCTTACGATAATAATCACCATTAGTGTTTATTCCAATCTTTACCTTTGGTAGTTTTTCTCTTATCTCCGCTACACATCTATTAATATTAGGTAAATTTGCTAGAGGTTCATTATATCTAAATAAAAATATATATCTGTCATATCCCAACTCTACAAGTTCATCTATTATTTTTGAAAACACCCCCCTATCCATCTCTTTCATAAAATGCCGTGGATAGATATAATCACTACAAAAGTCGCATGTTCTATTGCAATAACTATGAGTTTCTATATCTATTTTTCTAAACGCCGGAATTTGCAAAATTAGCACCACTACTTTTAAATAATCTATTTATAATCTCTTCACTTTTAACTACTGGACACCAAATATCATCAATCCAATCAATCGTAACATTGTTACCCACCTCATGCAGTTCTTCCAATGGAATTTCTTCGTCCTCATATTGATGATGTGTATCTATCAAATCTTTACATACAATTGGTTCTATACCTAATGCCTTTAATCTAATAATTCCAAAATTTCTATCCATGATACACCCATTCAAATGCACCCCCACCACAATCACTTCTTTAATATTATAATAAGATAATATATTATATATTTCTTTAATATTATCATCTATAATAAAATCTTCAGACTTTATTTGAATTTCATCTCGTTGTTTTATTGGTTGCCATACTTCTGGGTCATAAACTTCCATACCACAACACGGGGTATCTTTATGAGTATCACATGAACAAGTTGTTACCTGTCCTCGTAGATTAGGTGAAATTCGTGTAGGTATCAGGGTTGATAATATATCAGAAAATTTATTCCACGAAATATTAGGAACTTCTACATCGGGTAAATTAAATACATTTTGTCGTGCTTTAGTATCTTTATAATACTCCATACACATACTCACTCCATGAATAATCTTTATGTTATCACTTCTACAAACAGAAATAAAATTATTTATTTTTGGTGCCAATTCTCCTATTCTTCTATCAGAAGAAATACAATGATGATTATCCCACATATCATAAATAATAACGGCCTTAGTTTTCATAGCTAAACCACCTCTCCAATTCTTTTTTAAAATCATATTGTTCAATCATCTCTTTATTATGCTTTAATTTAGGTATAATACTCTGATATAATTCATGTACTTCTTTTAAGTCTTTATTACACAATTTTTCAATTTCTCTAAGACAAAACCTATACCGTTTTTCGTTATCATATATATCATCATACGATTCATCAAAAAATTCAGGAAATGTTTCGAACCCAATAGACCTTAAATATTTTAAAGTACCTGGACATCCTAAAACTATAAATGGATGCATATAATATAATGGTTTATAAGTTTTTTCAGATATTAATAAACTATAAATAAATTTATCTCTATCTATCCTCTCAGCATCATTAGTATATAATGGATCCATTGTTGTTTCTGTTATAATAGAAAAATAACTATCCAAAATATTATCTACAGGCAATGCTTTATCATTATCATGAAAAGTATAACCATCTACTAACATTGGTATATTTTCTACTATGAATTTTGTTTCTTCAATTAAATTATCTACATGTGCCCAATGATATCCACCCATACCTTTATCGATAAGCACAAGTAATTCATCCAGTTCTTCTCTGTTATACCTCAATGGATTTCCACTATCATCAAAATCATATTCAAATGGCATTCCAATTAAACTACAATAACCTTTATCTAATATATTTCTACTTTTTAATTCTGCTAATAATCTCACCCTATGTGGTTTAACATAACCATTTAATGACATAAACCACTTTTTACGAGGTTTTGATAAATCTATTTCATCCAAACTCTTTCTGTTTTCTTTTAAATGTGAAAACATTGGTTGATATCCTTCTTTATATAAATAAAATACATATTCCCAAAGACACCCATTTGTTGGTAATATATTCATTTGTGATAAATTTTCAATTTGTGGATAAATTAAACTTAATTTCTCTATAACTTCAGAATAATTTAAAGTATGGTGTCTTAAATACAAATTTTCAAATTTTATATCATAATATCTAAGAAATTCATAAATTGAATATAATCTAAATATATCACTTTCACTTTCAACTAAAGAAGAATCCTTCTTAAAAATATTATCCCACTTCAAATCATCTTTATAATATATAATATCTTGAAATGGACACCACAATAATATTTTTAAATCATTTTCTTTAATAAATTTTATAGTATTTTTAGGAATATTAGTAAGTGGATTTGCGATTGTTATTGATCGTACATCAGTTATTTCTATAACATACCAATTATATTCATTCTTCTCAACTGTATCTTGAATATTTTTAATTTCAAAATTAATTTCTTTACATTCTCTAAAATATTCTATCAATCTTAATTCTCGAGCCCATCCACCAGGATTCATATAATACCCATGATAAAAATCATTTGTTTCTTTTGGAATTTTATTTTGTAACGAAATATAAAATTCAGGAGGCATAGCATTTGGTAACGGTATTACATCTTCACCTTGTAACTCTACAATTTTATTAGAATTGGTTAAAAAATAATCAAAATAAAAATTAAACTTTTTTATCATTAATATACTCCAATAAACATTCTGCCCAATATTTATGTGCTTTTTTGTTTGGATGTAAATCCTTTGGAAAAATTCTCAGTTCAGGATTGTATTCTAGCAATTTGTTCATAGATTCATATTCTGGATGTTTATACCAATTTTCTCGTGATACTAAATTATCAAATAATAATTTATGACCCAATTTATCTTCTTCATCATCACATACACGTTCCCAATATTTATCAAGCGATATTAAACCATCAAAAAATATATGATCTATATCACTCACTTTAAAAAATGATTGTAACCCTAAAATCATATTAGTTGCCTCATAAAATTGTGCCTTTGCATTATGAAAATATTTATACCAATTTTTTACAAATGTATTAGCTTTAAGTTTCGCTTTGTTAGTCCACCAATATCCAGCTTGCCATCTATCCTCTTTATTACTCCAAAATTCCATCCTATCTGGTTCAGTTATACCAAATATAATTAAAGTATCTTTAAACTTATCTTTATTTCTACTACACCAATCTAAAATAACTCTATTCATATAATGTAATGAATATCCAGAACGAGAAAAATTATACAATTCTGCCCCATAATAATCTGCAATTAAATCTCCATACGTTTCTCCTGAATTAACAGTTCCCATGTATTTCCCATTCTTAGGCCGTGACGGATTATCATCACTTGCAGAATAACTACATCCACTTACTACCACATATTTATACTTTTTCATTATTCATATTCCTTTAAAAATTCATATATTTCAGGAAAAACTTCTCCAAAAGATTCATTTCTATAATCATCATGAATTTTAATAGTTCGTAATGCCTCTTTTATAAGTCCTGGATTTTCTGGAGAAGAATACATAAAATTTATAATATTATTTATTTCTTCATTCACGTTTTGAGTACGAGATGCATCACATATTATATACTTATTATTCATCTTTTCAACAAAAGTAGGTTCTGTTAACTTCTTTTTAATTATATCTTTTAATTTATTAGGCAAAATATGAGGTGCATAATGACGTGGAAAATGTACTGGATTAAACTGTAATGGAAAATTATATCTGGTTATAAGTTCATTTAATATTTCATCTAAATAATAAATATTAAAAACCCCAATCGTTATATAAAATCTATTTATCATTGATATTTTCATACCTCGTTGTTTCATACCTTCTGCACTCAACATACTACCAGTTCCATTATAATAAAATCTATTAAAATACTTTTTAGATGTTATTAATTTATCTCTTACCCTATCATCGGTAAAAACATATTCATTGTATTTTCTAACATTATCCATCACCTCAACGTATTTTGCTGGATGTCTCTCATAATCAAATCTTTTTCCAATATCATCAATACTATAATTTAAATTAACATGGCCAAAAGATTCCCAATATTTACAAATTTCATCATCATATATAGAACCATTGGTATTATAATACAAAATAGTATTTTCAGCATTACCTTCTTCAACTATGGTTTTTAAAATCAAATTGTGTTCCGCTTGTAATAATGGTTCTCCACCAAAAAATTGAATCTTACGTATCTTAGGAGCCCAATGTTTTAATATCTCAATATTTTCAGGATTTGTCATAAATTTTTCTTTAGCATTTAATCTATATACTTTCAATACATCTTCCTTTACCGATCCTAAATCCTCATGTTCTTGTAACCATTTTGATGATAGAAAAGGACTACAAATCCTACACTTATTATTACAAATACTTGATAGTTTTAAATCAAGGCTTCTTGGGGCATCTGTCGGTATATGATGAAACCAAGTAGCTATCGGGAATCGTTTACCACCGTCTTGTTCCATCACCCTAATTGATTCTAATCCAGAATCTTCTTCATCCCAACAAGCCTTACATGCTTTAGGTTTTTCTCCTCTTAAAAATTGTTTTTTAACTTCTTCTACATATGGTTGATCAAATAACTCTTGAACATTTTTATTTACCAATGAATCAGTAGAAAAATTCTCTGCATTACGTTCTGTTGTAATGGCCCATTTACAACAAGGTCTAACTCTACCATCTGGATCTATATTCATTTGTGTAAACGGAAAAAGACAAAAATTTTCTGGTATATTATCGCTTAATATTTTATCTAAATCTCCAGGTTTGAGATTAGGTAAAGGAAACTTTCTACCTGCCCATCTTTTATCTTCTTCCGCAAAATTATGTACAGTTTTTTCTAAATCTACAATTATATCAGAACAAACTTTTATCTCTTTTTTATTTTTATCGTTTATAGCTCGAGTTAAATTAGATTTAGCATCCTTTAAATGCATTTTAACTGCCCTAACCTGTACTACCCTATTTAATGAAGTAACAGGATCACATACTAATGTATCTGGTGCATTTTCAAAAAAATCAATATCAACACCATATCTATCTTTAATATACTTATAATATTCTATATAATCATCAGGTGTAAGTCCACTCTTAGCAGTATCTCTAAATTTAGTTGAATAATATTTTCTTATATCTAAATCCATTTTAACCCTTATCTAACTCTTTGCACATATTATAAAATTCAGTATATTCTGGAAAAATTTCTAAAAAATTAACTTCTCGTCTTTCATCATATTGTTTAAACCACTTATAAAAAGAAGCTCTTACATCATTCACATCCCCACTAACCCAATCTATCTTTTCTCCTTCTTTATTTTTAATACTATCACGTATATTTGTAATCCATCCAAGAAAAGATTCCCAAGTTCCTAAAGGATCTGGAACTGGTAGCATTCTATTAACGGGTAATTTCTCTAAATAATCTATAACGTCATCTAAATACTTTGTAAAATCTTTGGTTAAAATCATTGGTGAATGAAATTCAGGAAGTGTAACTATATTATGTTTCAATGTAATTCCTCTCTTATAAGTATCTTGTAAATCTTTTGCAAACTTAATAAAATCTAATAACCCTGTAATACTCATACTATTATTTGCTATCTGAAATCCGAAATGAAAATTTTTCTTATCTTCATACGAACATAATTTATTTGCATTTCTTACAAACTTATCCCAATTTAAACCAAACCTAATATACTCTGCCCTTTTACCAAAACTCTCCATACTAGCATGAACTTCTACTTGAAATACCTCACATAACTTAGGAAGATATTGATAAAACCTATCTATTATTTTTTCACTTGCATTTAAGTTAGTGACAAACCACAAAATAGGTTTCTTTTTAGTCTTTAATCTATTATATGATTCCATCATCCTATCTAAGAAAGAAAATAAATTAGGTTGTATCATAGGTTCACCACCCACCATACCAATCCTATCAAGTGAATGAATAGCAATGTCATCAAACCATAACCAGAAACTATCTTCAAATTCTTCACTATCAATATGTGGTTTACTCCAATCCATATAACCTTTATCCACATCTCCAAATTTTAATGCCTCTTCTGCCCACTTTGTACTAAATTGTGGTGAACAATAACTACATTTTAAATCACAATGAGTACTAAGTAATATTTCTAACATAAAAGGATTTTGACTTCTAAGAATATCTGATTCAAGTGTTATATCTTTTAATTTTAATTCCTCATTGGTCACATAATTAACAATTGTTACTTCAGTTAATTCTTTATCTGTAAATTCTTTAACCATATTTTTATCAGAATCTTTAAACGAATATGGATATGGGAGCCAATCTGGTAATCTCGGACTTTCTATTTTACCGTCCTCTAATCTCCAACAAGTAGTACAACTTTTTAATACATTCTTATATCCTTTTAAATGTGCTAATCTATTTTTAATTTGATAATCTGAATTAAGAAATATATCACTTCCCTTTTCTTCAAATTCTTCTGGTTCTACTCGTTCTTCAAATGTTCTACAGCAAGTTCGTATAGAACCACGACCAAAATCAACAATAGGATATCCCCACCGTAATGTGCAATATGTACTATTAGTTTTTAACATTTTTTTCTTTCGTGCACATTATATCAAAATTACAATGACAAAAATCTTTATCACATATAACTGGGTCTTTAGGAAATACTAACCTTCTTCCCTTTTGTACCCAACCTAACTGTTTACCAACCTTACACCAACCTCTCCATACACTTCCATCTAAATCTACTATAATTTGTTCAATACCTGCATAACATTTCCATCCTTCCCAATTATTTAATCCTTTTGAAATTAAAACATGAGTTGGTATAGATTCTTTTATATCCCCTTCTGAATTCACTGCTACCATTGGGCCTCTGTATATTGGCCATTCTTTGGAATATCTAATTTTATTACAAAATAATTTTACCTGATTATCAATAATCTCTGTTTGTTCTGAAGTATACTCATATAAGTCTGTATGAAAATCAATAATTAAAGGTTGTAACGCTAAAGTTATATCACTTAATTTAATAACCCTTTTAGCCAATTCAACTCCTTTATCAAATAATTCTTTTTTAGGATGCATCATAACATTACAATGAGTTTTTAAATCTCGTCTAATTTCAGTAAATACTTCTATGATATGTTCTAAGTCTGCCTGTTCTGGATGATAACTAATAGAAACATTATCAAATAATTTTTTATGTTCTCTCCACCATTTAAGAGTTCTACTGCCATTAGAAATAAAACCTACATCTACCCCATTACTTTTAAGAAATTCTGCCAATTTAGGAAAATGTCTCCACATAGTAACTTCACCACCAGTAAATTCAAAATATAACTTTTTATCATCAAAATGATTTATTACTCTATTGCAAAAATGTTCTACTTCATCATAATCAAACCATTTTATAGACCCATCGTGTAAATAATCTGGACAATAAGTACATGAATAATTACAAGTATTCCCTATACACCAATTAACTACAGTATATTCCTTACTTGATGGTGCAAAATGTATTAATTTATTATACGTATTCACAATAAATAATTTTCTATCACCCAATCGTTAAAAACATCTGGTCTACATCTCTCATCATAAAACTTTATCCCATTATGTTTCATTTCTTCTATATCTTTATCTGACAATTTTTGTGCATTATCTACTAAATACTGTAAATCTTTTATTGAATCAATTCTAAAACTAAAAGAATCCCAATCATATTCATCATCAAATGGATAATCTTTCATCCCTGTAATAATAGGTATACTTCCCATCATTAAAGTTTCATATAATCTAAATGAAGATGTACCCGTGCCTCTTGGACATAAAACAAAAGTACATTGTGATAAATCATCTAAATACTTCTTCATTGTTTTAATTTTTTTGCTTTCTTCCAATCCCCAAATTATATCGGACTTCCTTTCATAAAAACTATCTACAATAACATATTCTATAATTTCTCGATTTACTTCTAAAAATTCTTCTTTCTCATAATAGTGTGTTCTTGAATATCCTTCCTCATCTATAGTAATCATACCTTCTTCAGTTATAGGATAATTTCCAACCTTATAATTACTATTTAAGTTTCCAATAAACCCAAAATCATAAGTTCTTTTTCTATCTCGTAACTCATTAATATCATATTTTTCAATTATTTTTGCATGTTCCAACATCAATAATGGTACTGACTTTACATTATATTTTAAATTTTCCTCTTTTTTATATAATGGTTGTGGACATAAAATTAAATTATCATCTTCATATGCCTCAAATGGTTGATCAGCATAATTAAATATATTACTATAAACTATATCACACTTTTTAGGATTATCATAATCAAATACTATTTCATATTTTGAATTTGAATAAAATGGCTCCCACCAAAATAATTTTTGAGATTCAAAATAATCTTCTTCACAT
>Ga0080013_1004201_pt1 | contig 14338 bp, 3 predicted proteins | sample ETNvirenome_6_85_FD_69236 | JGI IMG/M metagenome (GOLD analysis project Ga0080013, IMG submission 69236) | Marine viral communities from the Pacific Ocean - ETNP_6_85 (SPADES assembly) (version 2) | ecosystem: Environmental > Aquatic > Marine > Oceanic | place: Pacific Ocean | collected 2013-06-19
ATTAGATTGTTTAACCCCAATTGTAAAAAATCTCAATCATCCTAATTTACATTATTTAAAAAATACAGGTATTTACAAATGTGCAGATGTACAATTTGTAGTATGGGATGTTTGGGATAAAGATAAAGATTATATTAAAGCAAAAGATGTTGGTGGAGATACTAAAATAGTATTATATCACGGAACGGTAGATCAATCAAGAACTGATTTAGGATTTAAGTTACCATCTAAAGTTAAATTATCTTTATTTAATGGTTATGATTTAGGATTGTTAGGTGATATACATAAACGACAACACTTAAATAAAAAAGAAACAATTTCTTATTGTGGATCATTAATTCAACAAAATCATGGTGAAGGATTAGACCACGGCTATTTATTATGGGATGTTTCAAAACGCAAATCTACTTATATTCCAATTTTAAATGATTATGGTTATTATACGATAGATATTGATGATGGAAAAGTTCCAATTATTGGTAACATGCCTAAAAAAGCTCGGGTAAGAGTTAGAGTATCTAATACTACAGCAACTCAATTAAAGAAAGCATTAGCTGTTATTCATAAAGAATATGGAATTAGAGAAATTACTGTAACAAAAATGGGTACTACAACTGAAAGAGTTCGTGGTGAGGATAGAATAGATGTTGGGGATATTACAAACGCATCTTATCAGTTTGGATTAATAGAAGATTATTTAAAACGAAATCATATAATTGATGATGACGTTTTATTAAAGATAAAAAATATAAATGATGAATTAAATAGATATATGCCTGAAGAAGACATAAGTAGAAATATTAATTGGAAAATTAAAAAGTTTGAGTTTTCTAATATGTTTTCTTATGGTGAAAATAATGTAATAGATTTAACAAGATTAACAGGTATGATTGGTTTATTTGCTCCAAATGCGAGCGGTAAATCAGCGTTATTAGATGCTATATCTTTTTGTTTATTTGATACTTCATCAAGAGCGTTTAAAGGTGAAAATGTTCTTAATAACAAAAAGAAATCTTTTCAATGTAAAATAAATTTTGAAATAAATGATTTAGATTATTTTATTGAACGATTTGGAAGATTACAGAGAGATGGGCATGTAAAAGTTGATGTTAATTTTTGGATGATAGATGAATCAGGTGATAAAATTTCTTTGAATGGTGATCAAAGAAGAACAACAAACGCAAATATTAGAAGAGTAATTGGTACGTATGATGATTTTTTATTAACTACATTATCAGCTCAAAATAATTCTACGGTTTTTTTAGATAAGACTCAAAAGGAAAAAAAGGAGTTATTAGCACAGTTTATGGGATTATCTATTTTTGACCGATTATATGTAACAGCACATGAAGAAATATCTGAAGTTTATGCAGTTTTACGTAATTTTAAAAAAACAAATTTTGAAAGTGAACTTTCTATAATTGAAAAAGAAATTGAAAAGCAAAATAAAGTTAAAGATTCTTTAGAAAGTGAAAAAATAGATTTTACTTCCATAAATAGAAAGATGGAAAAAGAAATTTTAAAATTAAATAAACAATTAAAACTTGTTGAGGGTAGTATAACAGCTATAGATAAATTAAAAGAAAATTCTATTTTATTTAAAGATGATTTAAATAATATAGATGAGGTTTATGAAAATTTAAAAACAAATTTTGAAGAAAATAAAAGAAAAGAAAGTAAATTTGAAGAACTTATAAATGAATATAATACTAAAAATGTAAATCAAAAATATCTTGAGTTAGAACAATATGAATATCAACATAATTTAGTGAAAATTGATATTGATAAATTAAAAATTGAAGTTAGAAATAAGTTGGATAAATTAGATAAACTTCAAGATTTAGAATATGATCCAGATTGTAATTTTTGTATGAGTAATCCATTTACTCTTGATGCTATAAAAACAAAAGAAGGTATCGAATCTGATAAAGAATCTGCGGCTAAATTGGTAACAAAATTAGATAATTTAGAAGAAGTAATTACAGATTTAACTGTTATACGAGATAAAAAAATAAAACTTGATAAAACTATTGATGAATTAAAACAAATTAAAAGTAGACAATCCGAAGTAAAATTTCAGAAAAAATTATTGATAGAAAAGAAAGATAATCTTTCTAATAAGTTAATTACAAATAAAGAGAAAATTGATTTATATTATGAACAAGAAAAAGATATTTTATATAATAAACAAATAGAAGAATCAATAGAAAAAGTTGAAAAACAAAGTGATGGTGTTAAAGAGCAGTTAGATATTCTTACGTCTTCTATTCAGACTTGTTATGGTGAGTTAAAAGTTCTTGAAACTAAAAAGTATTCTATTTTAGATACAATTGAAGAAGTTGAAAAACTTGAAAAGAAATATAATGCGTATGAATATTATTTGGATGCAGTAAAAAGAGATGGTGTTCCTTATGAATTAATATCAAAAGCACTTCCAATGATTGAAGGTGAGGTAAATAATATTTTATCACAAATAGTAGATTTTCAAATTATATTTGAAATGGATGGAAAGAATATTAATAACTATCTTGTATATGATGATGATAATGTATGGCCATTAGAACTATCAAGTGGTATGGAACGATTTATTAGTTCTCTTGCTATTCGTGTTGGGTTGATTAATGTATCTAATTTACCGTGTAGTAACTTTTTAGCAATAGACGAGGGGTTTGGAACAATGGATAGCGATAATATTAATTCAGTATATCAATTATTTCAATATCTTAAATCACAATTTCAATTTGCATTGATTGTATCACATATTGATTCAATGAGAGATACAGTAGATACATTATTAGAAATTAAAAAAGAAAATGATTTTAGTGAAATTAATTTTGCTTAATCACTTAATATTTGTTTTGTAGGTAATATTCTTCTCGTACATTTTTCTTTTATAATATGTTCTATTAACGCATACATTTTTAATCCGTGATTTCTTGAATAGTTTTTTGCTATATCACGGTATTCTTTTCTTATTTTTATAGTAACAAATTTATCATCCATATTGATAAATATTGTAATACATCCTTTTTAACTACTTTATATATATTTTTTATTGATTATTAAGTTTATAAATATTTATTACTGAAACAACATATTATTTGGAGATTTTATATGGGTGTTATTGCACGCCGTCTTATAAAAGAAAATTACCACGAAGTTGAAGTTTTTATAAACGATACAACTAATACATATTTTAATATAGAAGAATTTCCTACGACTTTTACTCAAGGTCGTAGTGCGTTTAAAATATTTGGTTCTGAGTTTTTAAGAACAGATATTCCATTAAAGATGGAAATATTAGATAGTGCTGGAAATACTGTTTATATTACACCAGTAGATGTTATAGGAGAATCAAATCCAACTTTAGTATATAGATATATAACTGTAGAAGTTTACAGACCACCTATAAATCAACCAGGTCTTGGTACTTTAACAATTTTGGGGGAACTTGATCCTGCAAAATTTCCAACTCCAATTCCATCTCAATTTCAAGATACATATAATGTAAAACTTACAAAAAAGGTTAATATTGATGTTGCTACAGCAATTAATACACAACCAATTAGGTTTTATCGAGATCCAACTGTAATTACTCAAGAAGTTGTTCGAGCTAGATTAGTGAATACTCCACTTGAAGATAGGTCAGTTTCTGGTTCTTTAGCACATGGTTCTGCTCGTGACGATATGTTAGGTTGGCGCCGATTAGCTGGTTCGAGACAAACTAATACTCAAGAAGGAACTGGGCAACAAGGAACAGGAGTAGGTTCTAATGTTCAAAGTGTTATTGATTCTTGGAAATATAGAACTGGGGCGTATGGTACAAGGGCTCTTTCAAGCAGAAGAGGAAGAACTGGTCAATTCGGATCTCCTATAGCATTTTCGTATAAAATTTATGTACCTTTTGGTGATGGTAATTATTTTAATTCACAAATGGTTGGTGGGACAATTGAAATTCCAAGACCGAAACATAAGATAGATGGTAATTTTAGAATAATTGATGAAGATGTTTCTGCCACTAAAGTAACTAATTTTTATGAAACAGGTAGCGGCCCTGAGGGATTTCCACAAACAGGTAGTTTTACAGCAAGTATTATAAGTGTTCCTAATAGGTATACCGTGGTTACTAATATACCGTATGAAACAACTGTTTATGAAAGTACTACTGGTGGAAGACATTCAGCTACCCCAGCCGATAAAAGTTCAAGAACTCCTTATAAATATATAACTAAGTTTAACCATAGTGCTTGGACAGCTTCTTATGCAGAGAATGTAATTCCAGTTTCGTCAAGTGTTCATTTTGATTCGTTCTTAGATATGACTATAAGAAATATGAGAACCTTTTCAGGAGATGTATATAAATTAAAAATTCACGGTGCTAGTGAAAATCAAATGGCAGACTATTCAGTATTGGCCGATCAGATTGTTGAATCTCCAGAACTGTTGGTAGATTCAGCGTCTCCATCAGGTTATTTTAGATTTGGTTATTTTATTGACCAAGACCATATTAATACTTATTGGCAAAGTTCTTCATATGCTCCATCAACTGGTGGTAATGTTGTATTAACATCTGATAGTAGTGAAATAATAGATGCATTACATTTAAGTGGTTCAACTTATGGTAAAAATGAATATATAATTTTTCAAAATAAATCTATTAATAATTTTTTGATTCGAAAAGATATTCCTTATACACTAACGGCCCACATAAAAGGTAAAAAAACAAAAAAAGTAAATTCAGATGGAAATGTTGTTAATGAGGCAGAATTATTTTTTCATTTATCAGGTTCAAGGTTAGTTGGATCAAAGTTAGTTAATAATTCAGTACTTGGAAGAGAATTTACTAATGAAAATGGTAAAGCGGTTTCTTTAAGAATATCTTCTGATGAAAATATAAGTGGTTATAAAGATTTTGATATAGTCGAACATACATTTTTACCAAATTTTAAATTAGATAAAATTGTAAATCGTGATACAAGTTTACAAATAAGAGCAAATTCTGGAGAATGGCAAATAGGTGATCTTTCTCTAAGACCAGCGTCAGAAACTGGTTTTTCACCAGATGAATTTAAAATAAGAGTTCCATTACCAAGATCAACAAGACCCGATAATTTTGATTTTGTTATAGAATATTTTGATATTAATAGTAATACTGCGGAAACAGTTACTATGTTAGAAGCTATTGGTATATCAGGTTCAAATTTGGTACTTGATGGTGATGATAACTTATTAACAGGTTCTTTATTTTTTGGAAATGCTATTGGTGAAGGTATTGAATCCGCTGGAGCAACTTCTGCGTATATGAGGGCGGTAGGTTATCATGGATTCACAAGTGCATCTGAATATGGTTATGGTGGATTTATAATTTTTAGTGGTTCAGTATTACCAAATAGCGGTGACCAATATGCTGGAGCTGGATTAGAAATACATGATGGAACTACAGGTTCAGCAGAAAGATATTTTAGATTTAGAACTAATATGGGGGGTTTACCAAATAGTTCTTCATTATTTAAAGTTAAAACTGATACGTTTTTTCTTGGAACATCTACATCAACATTCATAAGTGGTTCAGATGGTAATATAGAAATAAGTTCTTCTAAATTTCATGTACAACCAGATGGTGATGTTGTTATGAATGATATAACAGCAAGTAGTGCATTAATAACTGGAAGTTCAAACATTGGTGGTTGGTTAATAGGTAGAGATCCAGATACAGGAAATCAGGTATTAAGTGGGTCTAATGCGGTGTTAGATGCAACAGGTGCTGCATTATATAGACAAGCGTATGGCCCACAAACAGCGAAAATGTCAGGTTATTATATTGATTTTACTCCAAGTGGACAATCGTCTGGTAATAAATATTATGTAAGATTTGGAACTAATTTTGCAATAAGAGATGATGGTATTCTTATTGCAAGTGGAGCAGTTATAGAAGGTCAACTTACAGCGTCTACTGGTAAAATTGCTGATTGGACGATTAGTGATACTACACTTCACAAATATACAACATCTAATACATATACTGGATTATCTTCAACTGGCCCAGTTAGATTTTTTGCAGGAGCGGCATCATTAGCCGCAAGTGGTAGTGCTCCATTTAATGTAAAACAATCAGGTGTAATAACGGCGTCAGCAGGTAGAATTGGTGGTTGGACACTTAATCCTGACCCAGAGTTAATGGTAAGTCCAAGTGCAAGAATTACAATGAGTGCAGTTGTAGGGGCGGAACGCATAACAGTACGTAAATCTGTTGGGGGTGATTCTCATGAAATTCTTAGATTGGGAGAAATTAGTGATGCGGCTGGTTCATTATATGGATTAAAAATATATGATGGAACTGGTACATATGATGATGATAAGAAAACAGGACAAATAGTATTACTTGGAGAACAAGGAAATAAAATAGGTGGTTGGGAACTTGATGATACAAAATTTAGGTCAATACCAAAATCAGGATTAAAAGGGGAGTATGATTTTGACGGTGGAGAAGATGGATTAATTTTACAATCTAATGTTTCAGAATCCAGAATAGAAACTGCAGGGTTTGTTAGTGGATTAAAAGGTTTTAGAATGTCTTCACTTGGAAATGGTAGTGCAGAGTTTGAGAATATGAGAATTAGAGGAACTTTGAGAACTACTGTTTTTGAAAAGGAAACTGTTAATGTTGTAGGTGGTCAATTGATGGTTGCAAATTCAACTACTTTACAATCATTAAAAAGTGCTAGTGTAGTACTTGCTGGATCTTCAAGCGTATCGGCAACCGATGTTACTATGAGTGTGGCAAATGCCTCTGGATTTTCAAGAGGTGAAATTTTAATGTTGAAGGCGGTTGACGATACAGGATTTACAAAAGAATATGTGTATGTAACTGGTTCTAAACGATTTAGTGAAGATCCATCTCTTGCATATTTAACAGCTTCTTTGGGTACTGCAAGTAGTGGTGAAGATATGCCACCACTTGACCCTGATGGAATAGCTGGTGAATTATATGTTGGTCGTGCTTATGGTAGTATAGGGCCTTCTCAGATATCAAGTTCTATAGGTGTTATAAGTGGATCAATTGGATTAGTTGATACTTCAGGTACACCTGTCTTTGGAGCTTCAGCTTCAATTTTTATAAACACTACTGGATCTTTAGTTGTACAAGATATTATTAGTATAGGCGAAGAACGGATGAAAATAACTGGTATAACTGGGTCAGGAACTGAAGCTTCTGGGACATTATTTGTAATACGAGATTACCACGATACTCTTCCAACAGTTCATGCTGATGGAGCCGCAGTTACTAAGGTAAATACCGATATGGAATTTTTAGCGGGACTTGTTTCTACAGCGAGACCATATCAAGAAGGACAAGTAATAGTATCTACTGGGAAATATGCTCAAGGAACTAATTTTGCTGGAAAATTTGCTTACCAATATAATGTTTCAACTGTAAATGCGGCAGGTAAATATAAAATTACGAGTGGTAGTACTCATTTAACTACAACAAATAAAAGATATGCAGATACATTAGTAATACATGAATCAGGGTCAGATAATGTTGGTCATGATGCATTATATAGTTTGTTTGACAAAGGTAGTTATATAGTTTTATTAGTAGAAAGTCCACATGGTTCTACGAGTGAATGGTATAGGTATAGGGTAAATGGTAATCCAAGTGTTACGGGTGCTGTAGGTAGTAGAATTCATACATTTCCAATAAAATTAAATCAAGATTTTCATGTTGTGGGCGACAATAAGAATACTGCAGATGAAGCGGTAGACTTTTGGTTTATGAGTAATATTCAAGATGTATCTTCTGGTTATATTTTAATGAATGCAAATCCAAATGATCCATATAGCCCATATATGGATATTGTTGAAAGAACTGGGCCTGATGTATATGATTTACAATTAAGAACACGACTTGGAGATTTGAGTGGATTAAGTTCAGCATATTTATACGGTGATGAAGAACCTGGGTTTGGTCTTTATACAGAAAATGGTTTTTTCAAAGGAACAATTCATGCAATGACTGGTTCTATTCATGGTATACTTCATGTAGCAACAGTTCAAGGTGGTATAGAGACTGGTGAAAGAATATCAATTGGTAGACAAGTTAGTGGAACTAATGATGGTATTATGATTAATGATACTAACAATTATTGGTGGACAACAGGTGACTTCAGAGTTGGTTCTGCTGCTAAATATTTAAAATTTAGTAACACATATGGAACATTTGAATTAGTAACAGATGATATAAATATTCATACAAGTACGTTTGATTTAAGTACTGATGGTGGTGGTATGTTAGCTCTTGGTGGTAGTTCAGCGTCGTTATCTACATTAAATCAAAATGGAATATTTTTTAGTGGTAGTGGACTTTTTAATTTTCAAGAAAGTGTAAATAGTTACGTCAGACGAGACAGTTCTGGTATTTCAATGAGATCTGCAAATATGATAATTTCAAGTTCAACATTTGAAGTTAATACTGCTAAAGGTGGAACACTTGAACTTGGAGCTACTCCAAGTATGGGTGATGCTGGTATTTTTATGAGTGGAAGTGGACAATTTAATTTACAACAATCAGCAACTCAATATATTAGATACGATAGTGCTCTTGAAATTAAAACACCAAGTCTTGAATTAGATACTTCTAATATTCAAATATCTTCTACTAATGCATCAATGTCCTTCGGCCCTGATACTGGGTCTATAATTATAGATGGCACAAGTGGTGGACATATTAGAGGCGGAGATGCATCATCATTATCAACAGGACAAGGATTTTATATGTCAGGTAGTGGTGAATTTAGATTTGGATCTGGTTCAACTGAAAATCAAATATTATTTCAAAATAATCCTACTACTGGGGTTGGTGAATTATCTATTACAACTCCAAATTTTACAGTAACAGCGGATGGAGATGTTGATGCTATTAATGCGACATTAGTTGGTAGAATAACTGCTAATGAAGGTGCAATTGGGGGATGGAATATTTCAGAAAATACATTGTATGCAAATTCTGTTGTATTGAGTTCTATAAGTAAATCATTAGAGATGACTGATGATAGTGGTAGATCTATGGTTGTTAAAATGGGCGGATTGACTGCTACAGGTAGTGTAGGCGGTGGAACTACATTAAATGATGGAGCTCCATCAGGAGTTATTGGTGATAATAAAGTTACACAAAGTATATCAACTACATATACATCAGGTCAATACGATCCTGCAACTGGTGCTACGGGTTCAGCATATGTTTTTAGTAATTCAACTACTTTAGCTAATAGAGATCCAGCTGGTGCAGTAGATAGTGGTTATAATACTATTGAAGGTACTGATGGTAAAAATTATATTGTTAAGGTAGGATTAAGTGGTTCTTGTTCATCATCATTATTTAAAGATGGAAATGGTACTCATGGTTCAAGTCATCTTGCACATTCCATATATGGAACAGCTACTGTAGATTATAAAGTTGAATTAAGAAATACTTCTAATGCTATTTTAGGCTCACAAACAGTTTCAAAAACATATACCTCTTTAAATCTTACTGATACTACTACTGATAATTTACATAATACGACTATATTACAATCATATAAATGTAAAATGAATCCAATGAGTCTTCAGTTTAATGTTAGTATAGCGGATGATTTAAATGTATTTTTAGTAGTTTCACAAAGTGTTACTGCTACTTCATTACAAAATGTTTATATTGATCAACCAGGTTTAGAAATTGGTACTATTGAATATGAAAATACAGATACTTTCTTTAAAACTGCAGTGGCATCCGCTCAAATTAGAGGTAATTCAAATCTTACTGAAATAACTACAGAAGGTATACAAACAATTTATGATCCAGCACCAGGGGCCGATGGTAAATTTTTTATGGCAGACTTTTCGAAATCAGGTGCTACAGATTTCTTTTTAGCGTCAGCTGGATATTGGGTACATCATAATAAATTTTATGCAAAAGATGATATTACAGCATATTATTCTTCTGATAAAAGATTAAAAGAAAATATTGAGATTATAGATGATCCTATTAAAAAATTAAATACTATTAAAGGTGTATCTTTTGAATGGAAGGATAAAAAAGCCCATCCAGCTGATTTTCATAATGAACGAGAACTTGGTGTTATTGCACAGGATGTATTGCCTGTTTTGCCAGAGGTTGTAACGCAAAGAGAAGACGGTTTTTATGCAATTAAATATGACCAGTTAATACCTGTTTTGATTGAAGCATTAAAAGAACAACAAAAACAAATAGAAGATTTACAAGAATGTGCTCACGAACCTCAGAATTATAAAGAAAAGTGTGATGAGATGGAAGAAAGAATTATTTTACTTGAGAAACAACTTGAGGTAATATAATGGCATTAACAAGTTCGGGCCAAATAAGTATTGGTGATGTTGCTAATAATAAATCACAATCCTTATCTGATGTAAGTTTTAAGACACTATCTGAAAATTTTGCTGATAACGCAGCTGTTATTAGTGGAAGTAGAAGCACTGATTTAGATACAGCACCATACTCTCTTTCAGAGTTTTATGCTGCACATTATCCAAATACATATTTTGATTCTGTTACAAATAAATTAACTGATGGTACTACACTTGGTGCGGCGACAACCGCTACAAGTTATGTAGATTCTGAATCAGCAAGAATTTTTTGGAAAATTAATGATAATCAAGGTGGAACGCAAAGTTATGTAGTAAATTTAATAAAAATAAGTGATAGTTCTACTGTAGGTACTGCTACTAAAGATTCTTCAGCTACTGGTGGAACTTATGTTTATCAAGATGTATCTATAGGAAATCAAACAGAAGACCTTGCCGGAGGAGCTTATTATTCACAAGTAAAAGTAGGTTCTTATCAATCAGCACAAGGTAATAATGTAGACCATTATAATCAATTAGGAACTATTACTATTGCAAATCCTGGTTCACCAAGCCATACAATGACAACGGCTGCATCAACTCAAGCTATAACTCAAGCATACGCAACTTCATCTGCTACTTTTGGGCCAACTGCTATAACAGATCGTGCATGGGCGTTTGCAAGAGATGGAGCAGTTCCTGCAGATTCTACTACAGACCCAAGTCCAACAACATCAGATACAGCTACACAAGCGGTTACTTATACAGGCCCAGGAGTTTATACTGCAGCTTTAACTGTGTATGGACAACCAAGTAATGCAAGAAATAATAGTACAGCTACAGCAATAAGTCATACAATTGAATATGCGGACGCAGTAACTATTAATTCTATAAGTAGTGTAAATGAAGGTAGTACTGTTACAGTAGCTGGAACAGCAAAAGGATTCTCTACGGGAGTAACACGAGGTCTTGTAGCGTCTACAGCAACAACAACTTTTATAGCTACAAAATCAAGTGATGATACATCAGATTCAAGATATGTTAGTGATTCACATACAACAACGTTTTCTGTACCAAGTCAAACTAATACAACAGGAGTTTATCAAGGTAGAGTAGTAGATAGAGACGCAGGTACAGTTTCAGCTAACACATCAAATTTTAATGTTTATCCTTCAATATCTGATGAATTTGCCAGCGTTGATATATCTGTAAGTGTGGATCCAGTTATTGTAGGAGCTAATACTGTTTTATCAGTCGGCAATGTTACAGATAATATTACTGGTTATACGTGGAGTATGCCTAGCGGTACAGGGACAATGACTTCGGGTAACGTAAGTGGTGGAGGTAGTGGTGGCCCATCTACATTTATAATTGATGAAACATCAGCGGCTTCAAATACAGTTTCATTTAGTACTGCTGAAGCAAGTAAAACACTTAGATTAACTTTACAAGGAAGATTAACCCAAACAGCAACTGCAGATAAAACTATTTCTGTAGAGTTAGCAGACGCTGTAACAGTAAATAATGTAAGTAGTTTAAATAAAGGTAGTACATTTACTGTATCTGGAACACACGCAGGACTTCATGATGGTTCAACTGATGGAGTTACATTTGGAATTGTTGCAGACGGAGGTACATACTTTGTGTCTTCGCAGACTGAGACTTCTGATTCAAGATATGCTTCAGTTAATTATAGTTATGCTTCATTTACCGCGCCCGATGTTGTAGCTACTACAACGGCGTATGATACTTATGTTGACCCACGTTCCGCCGCCTCGGCAGTTACTGCAAGAGGTACTACTTTTTCAGTATTTCCATTATTGTCAGATTTGTTTACAGCGGGTGATGTAACTGGTGGAGGTACAGTATATAAATCATCTACAACCCCTGGTTCAGAAACACTTGCATCAAAGAAAATGACATTCGCTTTTGCAAACGATGTCGCGGATAGTATTACTGGATATACATATGCTATGACAAGCGGTACAGGTGATTTTCATTCAGATAATGCGAGTGATGGTACACAATCTACTGATAGTGCTACTGATACAGCAGTAATAGATTTAACTGATTCAGGAACTAATGTTACTACATTTACTGCTGTAGGTTCTAAAACAATTACAATACACATAGCAGGTATAATCGGTCAAAGGGTTTCAGTAACTAAATCAGTAACAGTTAATCTTTTACCAGAATTTCAAGCATTAACAATAACCAGCGGAAACTCAGACGTTGTACCTGGTTCAGCTTTAACTTGGACAGTAGTATATAATGGGTTTCCAGCACAAGTAGGTGCTCCAATAACAATTAAAACTGTTGATTCATCTGATGATTCAGATATAGCGAGTTTTGATTTTCCAACAGGCGTTGACGCAGATATACCGGCAACTGATCAACTTCAGACTTCACAGACAATAACAAGCGCTGATGTAAGTTCCACATTGGCAGTTCCAGGTACTAATGGTCTTACTTGGTATTTAACCGCGGCAAGAAGTGATATAACTTCAAGAAATTCTACTACGGCAACTAATTTGAGTATTCATCAAGCTACAGTATATGTTACTACAAATGTTGGGGCTGAGATAGCAGCATATGATTCAATATTAGATGCCGCAGATGACGCAGGTAATGCAACTTGGGGTTTAGCACCAACGGCATATTGGGGTTCAACTACAGGTGATTCAACAATGGGAGTAGGTTCTGAATTACAGACAAGTACAGCATTATCTGCTGTTTGGTCAAGCAGTCTTGCGAGACAAGATGGTAATGAAGATACTCTTTATATTAACAAAGGTCAATCATCAGTTAAAACAATAAGTGGTACAAGTGTAGTAACAGCTACTGTATCATCAACACCGGCAGCTACACATACTGTAACTCATACCGCGGGCTACAATGCTACAGGTACAGGAGGAATAGTATCTGTTAGTGCAACAGGAGCCGACGCTACTGTTGGTAGAAACTTCGAGATAGCATATGGAACAACAACTGGGTCTATATCAAATACTGCAACTGTGAGTTTGACCGCGGGTGGTGATGATGAAGATTTGGCTACACAAACTCTTTCAACAGGTGTTACTGGTGCAAGTCCAAGTGGACAGTTATATTATGCACAAGTTCGTGTAAAAAATGCTGATAAGGATGGTGCCTATGTGCAGTCTACAAATAATGGAGCTACAGATACTAAAGTTTATTTACCAGTGACTATAATATCTAAACATACTTCTAATACATCTACGGGCGCGGCCTCTAATGACAACGCATCATCAAATGATTTTTTAGCAGGTAGTACAACTTATAATTTAGGTACAGCTATTCTTGCTACTAATGAATGGTTAGATACTGGGGCAGCTATTAATTATTCTTATCGTTATTTTGATGTATATGGTGGTAGAGGTACATCAGATACAGTAACAATACGTTTAGATAATGGTACTAATGGTAATTACAGCGATGTGTCATATAAACATGCGTTGTTTAGTGGTACTACTTATTATAAATATGTAAGTACAGGTCAAGGCTTTCCTTCTACTTGGCAGACTGGAACGAATACTGTTACTCTTGCTGCTAATGCTGATAATCATATATTTTTCCAATTTAGATTTACTACACCCGCTCAGGGTGAAGATGACGAAAGTAATACGATGTATCTTAAATGTAGATGGTCTGCTTATCCAGCTGTAGAAGAGATATATACAATAACAGCAAGAGTTCCAGGTACTGGTGGTAACGGTGCATGATGAAGGTAAATAACACAGTTTAATATTTATAGATGAATATATACGACATATTTAAACTATTTATTAATATATTTAGGAGTAAACCTATGAAAGATACGGTTTTAACATCGTTTGATGAAATAATTGATTTAACTTTAGAACACGAAGGTGGTTATGTACACGATCCAAAAGATTTAGGTGGTGAAACTAATTTTGGTATAACTAAAAGATTCTACCCTGATGTAGATATTAAGAAT
>Ga0080013_1004202_pt1 | contig 14337 bp, 14 predicted proteins | sample ETNvirenome_6_85_FD_69236 | JGI IMG/M metagenome (GOLD analysis project Ga0080013, IMG submission 69236) | Marine viral communities from the Pacific Ocean - ETNP_6_85 (SPADES assembly) (version 2) | ecosystem: Environmental > Aquatic > Marine > Oceanic | place: Pacific Ocean | collected 2013-06-19
TTTCATCATAGATGCAGGGATAACACTTTTCATTGCTAATATTGATCCTACTTTTGCTAAAGTTGCAGGGGCAAATAATTTACCTAATGCAATTAAACCTATACCAGTAGCAGCTATTGCTTCATCTACTTGAGTTTCACTTACACTTTTTCCTTCTTCTTCAGCTTTTTTAATTAGAGCATCAATATCCTCTTCTTCATTTTCTTCAAGAGAATCTTCATAATTTACATCTTCATCCATGCCTTCGATTTCTTTCAAAAGTTCAGCTAAGTCTACTTCTTCATCTTCATCTTCAACTTCTACATCAACATCTACGTCTTCACCTTCTTCCTCTTCAGCGCCTTCACCTGCTTCGAGTTCTCCGGATTCAACCATATCTGCGATTACGTCTTCGATGAATTTTTTTAGATCATCATCTGTCATATCCTCGAGGTCAAGTGATTCACCTTCATCTTCACCTGCTTCTTTACCTTTTTCGTATTCATATTTGTCTACGTCGGCACGTTCAGCACGTGATTCATCTTCGTTAACCATTTGTTCCTCTTCTTCTGCTAATTCAGCTAAAAGTTCTTCCAAATCAATTTCTTCTAAACTATCATCTTCATCTTCTTTAACGTTTCCATGAGCTGTTAGGCCCTTTGGATCCATAGAAAGATCTGAATCTTCTTCTTGAAGTTCTTCTTCTTCTAATTCCATTTCATGAAGTTTTGCTGATAACATAGTTTTCAATTGAGGTGTGAAAGCTTCTTCTAGAGCTGCCTTAGCGTTTGCTATTGCCATTTCTTTTACAGCTTTAGCGTCTGCGATTGCTTCTTTAAGCAAGTCTCTGTTTGTTGCCATTTTCCTAAATTTATTTTTTGTTGGGAAAGTACGTTTATTAGTAAACGTAATAGATTAATTTAATTGTCGATACCACATAGTAATTGAAGGGTGGTATATTCATGTATACGTATGTAAGGAGTATTTAAAGTCGCGGGGGACTAGAATATTGGACACGTACCGTTAGCGCATAGTATTTCTGTTACTATTGAATCTACTTTTTGATATGGATTAAATGGTGGAGATTTTCCTTCATTTAATGATGAATTTAACATCCAAGAATCAGGATTTGAAGGGTTAGATACTAAATCCCAAGTTAATAATTCAAAGTCATCTTGAACTTCCATTACTTCACCTACTTGTTTTAATGAACCCATTCCACGAGATGAAATACCAATCATTAAACCATTTCTAACTAAAGCACCTGCTATACGGCCTGAATTTGTTCCTTTATCTCCTGGGTCACAAAATATTTCAACTGTACCGATTATTTCATTTCCATCCCATCTTAAACTACGAACAGCATGAGATGCATTTTTTAAATTAATTATTTGAGAATCTGGGTGGTCTAATTCACCACAAGTTTCAGTTGATTTTTGATTTATTTTTTTTTGGAAATTATCGATTTCACGATCCCACAAATCTTTTTTATAATATCTACCATTACCATTTTTAACCCCAACAGTAGCTAAAATACCTTCTACCATTATATTTCCACCTAAGTCACCACTAACTTCAGTTATAGTAACTGGGGTAGGTTTAAATTGTCTAGTTTCTATTAAGATTTGTTTATTCATGGTTATTTATTTCCTAGATCGTATTTATCTTCTAAATGTTGTTCAACGAATTCTTTTTCTGCTCCCATATAATCAGGGAATTCACTTAATACTTTTTTTAAAGCATCTTCTTCAGTCATATGTCCGTTATGTGTAAGTTTTTGAAATATTTCATCAGCTTCTTTTGCTGCATTTTCATGGGATAATCGACGATAATCTGTTTCTCCATCTTCTTCTACTGTTATAGAACCCAATGTATCTTTAAGTTTTTCAGCAGCAGGGTTAAGATCACTTATAGTATCACTTAATTCCTTAGCAGTATCTAATCCTTCACCTTCATCAACGATTTCTTCTTTTTTATCTTCTTTAGGTCCATCAGATTTGTCTTTTTTCTTATTTACTTTATCTAACATTTTACCTACTTTATTAGCTGCTTTTTGTAAGATTTTAACTTCTTTTTTTAGATTTTTAATTTTATTTTTATCTAAAAGATCTGCAAAATCCTCATCTTCATTTATTCTATTAATTCTAGCTTCTCTTACTTCAATTTCTTTTTGAATTTTATTAGCTTTAGTCTCTAAAACTTCAGCTTGAGACTCTTCTTCTATTTCTTTTAAACGTTTTTGAGCACTTTCATTTAATTCTTGACGAATCATTTCTTTAACAACTGTTCTAACTTGAGTTTCTTCTAAACTTTCATTAACTTTTTTAGTATTATCTTTAGTTGCTAATCTATATAAATCTTCTTCTTTCATTTTAAAGATGGTTTCATCACCAAAATCTTTTAATAAATGACTAACATATTCTTTTACACTAGCGTATTCTAATCTTTCAGCTTTAGATTTAAGTCCCTCCATATCTTTTATACGTGTAGTTCCTTCAAATTCATCCTTTACATGTTTTTTGAATTTATCCCAATCTTCATTAGTTGATTCTTTATTTTCTTTTAAAGTACCATATCCACTTGATTTATGTGGTCCTTTTGGTTCTTTTGGTTCACCTAAACCAGGTGCATCTACTGTATATCCTAAATCTAAATCCCCAAATTGACCTTTTTCAGTATAATAAGTTGGGTTTTTAGCTAAATTTTTAAGTACAATGGCTTTTAATTGATCTGCTGTTTTATCCTTATTTTTAGGATCTTTCATTTCTGCATAATAACCAGTCATTACTTGATCAAAGATAACATTGTTAAGATTTTTATCGTCTTTAGCATCATATATATGACTTAAATCATCTTCTACTTGTTTAGAAGTTTTCTTAAGTTCAGCTTTTTCTTCTTCAAAATATTCTTTTTTCTTTTCTTCTGTTAAGAATTTTTCAAATGCTAATTCATAAGATTCTTTTTTAGTAGCAGGAAGTTGATTAATAGCTCCTATTTCTACTACATTTTCTTTAATGATTTGTTTACTTTTAAGTACATCAGACGCTTCTTTAAAAGTAGCAGCATTTCTAACCATATTAGGAAAAAGACTTCTTGCCTCTTTAACAAATACATCTTTATGTCCTTTTCCTTCTTTTATTAAAAGGTATTGTTCCTGTAGTGTGTTTTTCATTTTGTTTCTCTTAACAGTTTTTCTATCTTTTTAAGATAATTTAATATCATTTCTGTTGGTTTTACAACATCATATGAATCAGCATTATTAGAATAATATTCTGCTGTTTCATTTTTTGCATTAGAAACTAAAGGATATAAATCATTTAAACGTTTTTCAATATCATCAAACGCGGATATTCGTTCTTTTTGAAAATTAGCTTTTTGATCGGTTTCTTCAGTTTCCCATAATTTTTTTATATCAAAGGATTTAGGTTTGATTTTAGGTACAGGCTTAAATCCTAATTTATAGTAATAAATATCGGCAGCCCCTTTAGCTGTCTTATTTTTGCGAAAAGCAAATGGAGTAGCATATTGAGCCCCTTCACCACCAGAAAAAGAAGCACCACCTTGTGAGGTGGCAGACATTTCTTTTAATTTAGATTTAATTAACTCTTTAAGTTTATCCATTTGTTTTTTCTAATTCATCGATTAAATCATAATATTGCATTAAATCGATTAAGTTACTATCTTTTATTTTATTTTGTTTAGGTAAAGGTTTAAGTAATGAAATAACTTCATCAATTTTTATTTTAGTAACTTTATTTTGGGTTTTGTTATTTAATTCACCCAAATGGTTTTTTATTTCATCTACCTTTGTTGAATATAATTCTGATAATTTGGTTGTATTATCAACTGAATTAATGTATTCTTTTAATATAATTTTTTGGTTATTATTTAATTCATTATATTTTGAATTAAATTTCTCCATTAATATCTTATATGTAAGGAAACGAACATCATTATCAGAATTTTCTATTTCTTTCATCACATCATCTTTTACTTGGTTCTTTTTAATAGGAGCCACAGTTAAATGTTCTAATATGGTTACTTTATTAGAAATAATTTGTTCTGGATTGAGTGATTTTTTGGAATGATTGATTTCTAAAAGTGTATAGAAAGCAGCGTGGGTTTTGTAATTAGGTAATTTATGATTAAAAAACTTATATAAATCATAATGTTCTTTAATTTCACTAATTAAATTATATTTTTGTTTTTTAATTATTCTTCTATTTAAAGTTTTAGAAGAACCAACTAAAGTATCTATAGTTATATTAGCTTTAGCTTCGGTTAATGAAGTCTTTTTAAGTAGGGTTTCATATAGTTTATATTCTTTCCCCAATTCAGTTTTGACAAAATACTTTTTCAACAGGGTTTTGATGGGAGAATCTTTTCCATCTAGCGTATCTGCTGTTATTTGTCTAATCAAAAGTTCAAAAAGCACACCGGTGTTTTTATACTTTGAATGTTTTATTGTCATTGTATAAAATTTTGTTTATTTATAAATATATAAAAAAATATTACTCTCGTATTTGTGATTCATCTAATAAAGAATTACCTTTAATATCTTTTTCAAAAATTAATTGTTTTTTATTGATTTTTATATTTTGAAACATATTTATGTTTTTGTTATACATTGATTTGGCTTCTAAAGCTAATGGGGAACCGCCTTTATATGATGGTTTTGTTGAATCAGATTCATCATTATCTTTTTTCATCCCTTTATTACCTAATCTATCTTTCCCAAATGTATCATCTTGAGTATTTTTACCTGTTGGATTTTCATTTGGTCTTCCTCTATCATCATCTTCTAAATCATCAGCGTATCCTTTGGGTATTGAACCGTCTTTATATCTATTAAGACCATACATTGAAGCTAAATCGTGGGGTGTACCGTAAGATTTACCTGTTTCTAAAGGATCATTACCTTCATTTTCTATTTGATTAAGTCTAAATTTACGTTTAGCATCTTGATTAATTAAATCTCTATATTCACCATATTGATCTTCACTGAAATGGAAAATATTTTCATATATCCAATCTGTAGGGACTATTTTACTATCAACCATAGATTGAGCTAATGTCATTTTTTCTGTCATTAGTGCTACTCTTTCTTGATCATATATAATTGATGGAGTGGTTAATGAAATGTCAAAATTTGTTAAGTTTTCATCAGTATAACCTTGAGTATATAAATGAACTAATGCAATTTTAGTAAATTCTGAAACTAATATTCTTTGGATTCGTTCAATAGTACGAGCAAATCTAATATCTTCAGCAGCTAATGTAGCTTTACCAGTTAAATCTTTTTCATAACCCATAAATGCTTTAGGTACTTTAAGAGCAGCAAATAATTTGTCTCTTAAATATTCAACATCTTGAATTCCATCATATTGTAAACCACCTAAATTATCTATTTTAGTAGCTTGATCATTACCTCTTACAGGAATATAAAAATCCTCTAATAGATTTTGCATGTTGTATTTTAAATTATAATCCCCTGTTTCTTGATCAATATATGGAGTACGTTTCATTTTTGATATTGTCTTTTGCATGAAATTTTCTACTTCAGCAGGAGCAATATTACCAACATTAATATAAAAAATACGTTTTTCAGGTGCTCTAACAATTCTATGTATTAACATAGCATCTTCCATCATTGTATATTGTTTAAATAATTTACGTCCTGGTTCTAAATAAGATCTACCATAAGGTAAAAAATTTAAATCTGTTAATAATCTAAAATGAGCCATTTCATAGTTATCTATAAAAATAGCATTTGATTGATTTCCTGAATTTGGGACATTATAATAACCATATGTTTGGGACATTGAAATTCCTTCAGGATCAAATCTATATCTAATTGAAGCTGGGTTGTCTGAATCATATCCATCTTGTCTTTCAATGTGAAATGCAGTGTAAGGGATTACATTATACACTCCTATTTTTTCAGCAATTTCTAGTTTTAAGAAAAAATCACCATATTTTAACATGTTTCGAACCCATGGCCACATATTAAATTCTATATTTAATACATCATAAAATAAGTTATATAAAATTTGTTGAACATCTTCATCTGAACTTCTAATTTGCATTACTTCTCCATTCTCATTTTTCAATGTACATTCATCAGAAATAATATCTAATGCTGATGCAACGATAGCATCTGTATCCATTGCATCATAGTCACTATATAATTGAGGACGTAATGTTTGATAATTCATTGTACTTTGATATCCATAAAGAGAAGTACCTGAATTAGTCCATACTCTATTAAATCTGTCTACTAATGAATTAGTTTCAAATTCTCCTGTTTGTTGGATTTTATTAACATCCATTACTCGAAGATTTCCTCCTTCATTACGGATGATTACATCTGTTGAGAATAATCTTTTTAATCTTGTAAATAAACTTTTATCTGCCATGTTTTATATTTTATAATAGCCAAGAAATATCTTCTTCACCATCAGAGTAAGGGTTGTTAATTTTATATGGGTTAGTATCATCTTTAGTTGAATAACCACCTGCATAAGGTGATTGTTTAGATGATATATTATTTAATAAATTTTTAGTCATGTCCATATTTTGTTGTCTAAACTTAAAAGCTGTATCTCTTAAATAGCAACCAATAGAAAATGATAATATTAAATCATCATTATATCCTGATTGGGCTTCAGCTCTTCCGTTTCTCCATATAAATACCTTCATTTCCTCTAGAAGTCTAATAGATCTAAAAGTTACCCCGCGATCTGCAATAGCTTCTTGGAATTTCCCAATAGATATTGGTCTTGTATTAGAAGACATTGTAAACCCAGGAGTCATTTTATTGGTATCCATATAGGGGTCAAAATACGAATCTACACTCATATTTCCACTCTTAGGTGAAAAATAAAGTTTTTGATAACCTCTATCTAAAATTGTTTGAATAGTAGACCATCCTATACTTGAATTTTCAGGTGCTAAAAGTGCATTATTATATTCAGTTGCTATACCAACTAATAAATTACCAAAATCTTTTGTGCTAATTTGTCCTTTATATTCACCTACTTGTGTAAAACTTTCAACATCAAATATATGAAATGCTGAATAATCTTTACCATCACCTCTAGCTATATCAGCTGTTATTAAATAATCTCTTGAATAATCAGCCGGTTCCCAAATCCATAAATTTTGATCTACCCCACGTTTTTCAAGTGGTTCTTTTATATAGGTTGTTTCAAAAAAATCTATATTTTCAGAAAAAAATACAGTATCCCCAGAAGTTGAAAAATCACAATCACATTCTTGTGCTGCCATTTTATGTCCTAAATCTGCATCTTGTTGTTTTCTCCAATCTTCATCTCTTTCTGGGTGTACATGCCAAGGTAATTTTATTGGTAAAAAACTATTTTCTGACATTTCTGCATCAACCCAAGTTTGATGAAACCAATTACCAGTACCATAAGGTGTAGATAATGCTATACACCCCCCACCAGTTGCTAATGTTTGTTGAGCAGATGCCCAAATCTCACCTATATTATTAATAAAGGCAGCCTCATCAACTATTAAAAGAGAAACTGCTTCTGATCTACCTGCATCACTTGATGCTGAAGTGGCTTTTATTTGTGATCCATTATTTAAACGGAGTGTTAATTTATTATCTTCTAATGGTTTGTTTTGTTCCTTGAGCCAAGAAGGTAAATTTTCGTACATAAATTTTACCTTTGTAACCATATTTTTGGCTGTTTCTTGTTTTGTTGCTATACAAAGTATATTTTTATCTGGTTGGAATAACATTATCCATAAAGAATAACCAGCACATAAAGTAGAAATACCTAATTGTCTAGATTTTAAAACAATTGAATATGGATTTTCTTGAAATAAAGTTAAGACTCTATCTTGAAATGGGAATAAATTAAATAATATTCTACCTCTTTTTGGGTGTTGAATATTACAGTATTTCTTCATAAAGTATGAAGGTGATGCTGCACACTTTACGTATTCTTCTCTAATTACTTTTTTTATTTCGCTATTCATCTATTTAATAAATGCTAATGTAATAACAGAGACTAACACCCCCAAAAATCCTACTCCGAGAAATGTAGTTGCTTTACGTAAATTTTTATTTTCTTTTTTAATACTTTCAATATCCTTTTCTAAACCATTAATTATAAGGTTATGTTGTTCTCTAATCTTATTGTAATTATCTATTTGGGATAAACAATTAGCATCTTTATCTTTATAAATATTAATAATGCTATCTTGTTGGATTGTTTTGAAAGTTAATTGATCTACAAGTATACTAGTTTGTTCTAATTCAGCGATAGCCGAATCTCCTCTTACTAAATCTATTGCTACTTGTTTTGCAACTTTGTAGTCAAGACATAATTTACTAGTATCTGTTTGTGAAAAACTTGTCGAGCTCAGAAGGAGTGTAATTAGTAATATCTTTAATTTGTCTACCATAATATATGCGTATGTTTGCTATTTCTTGTCTAGTACTATCCATTTGGAAGTTTAGAGAGTCAATTTTGGTCTGGTATGTAATTAAAGTGGTATTTAATTTAATTTGTTCTTTTTGTAAATTTGTAATTACATAACTTAAACTATCTATCTTCTGTTTTTCTTGAACATAATCAGAAGTTTCAACTGTTTTTGGGATGAATAAAGCAAGATATACTAAAACCGAAAACGCAACACTAAATAGTATTACATGCCATAACTTTAATTGTATTACTTTATTCATATTAAACCTATATCTTTTGGGCCTCTTTATATTTTTTAATAATATCTTGTTTAGATTTTAACCAAGACATAGCTTCTTTATCCCCTTCTTTTGATTTTTTAATCTTATCTTTTAATTTAGGTAAAACTTCTTTTTTATATTCAGCAGTAATTTTATCTTGTTCTCTAGCTGCTTTTTCTACTTTTTTTTCTGTTCCAACTGCTTTATCAGCTTTTTCTTCGTCTTCAGGTTTTTCTTTAGCTTTAGGTTCTGGTTTTGGTTCAGATTTTGGTTCAGATTTAGCTTTAGGTTCAGATTTAGGTTCTTCTTTTTCTTTTTTAGAATCAGATTTAGGTGTTTCTTCTGATGGAGTTACTCCTGTTATTTTTTTAGCAGCATTTTTGTCAACTGTATTTACTGCAATGCCTGGGGATTTAAAGGGTGGTTCTTCTCCTGGGAATTGTTTTTTATATCTAGCTTCTATATCATAAGTAACCGTGTCAAAATCTTTTCCTGTTTCTGCTTTATAATTTTTAAGAAATTCAGTACTATAACCTATTGTTCTTTTCTTTTTATTAGGAGATTCATCTGGTTTTAAATTTCTAGATAATCTTCCTGAAGATATGTTAGGGTCTTTTTTAAATTGGTTTAAAGTTTTTTGAGCAACACTAAGCATTTCATTTGCCTCTTCTTCATCTCCTAAAGCTTTTAAACCTTTTACAGTTTGGGCAATACTAGCCATTTCATTAATGACTTCTTCATCTATTTGATATTTTTCTGAAAGTTGTTTGTATTTAGATGGTTTTTCAATTTCTAATTCAGAATTATCAGCTACAACAGGGATTTCATTTATAGCAGTATCAATTTCTTCGCGAATAATCTCAAGTAAACGAGTCTTTTTCATTATATAAAGTTTACTTATAAATATTAACGGAATATCGTCTGTTTAATTTTCTTAATTCTTTCCTCGGTAGAACCAGACAATTCTGCGTAGCTAATCTCTTGTTTAATATATTTTTTAATAGTTTTCTTAATAGAATTATCTATTTCTTCTCTATATTCTTGATCTACTACTCTAACACCATTATCCTCTAATTTAACACCTTCAGGAGAAACATAAAATATATAATCATATTCTTTAATTAAATGACTAGCAAGTTGTTCAAATTGATATCCCATAAATGTTGGAATAGATTTGGCTGAATGGGTAAATGCTATAACATCAATGATAGTTCTATCTGTTATAATATTTTCTTGTAATAGTTCAGATGAACGTTCAGCTAAAAATATAAGTTGACCTTTAATTGATGAATCATTATTTAATGGAATACCTAAATCTCTTAAATATTCACTTCTTTCAGTAGCAAATTTATAATCTTTAAATTCTGGTAATTCCTTTAATGCGTTAACCAATGTTGTTTTTCCAACACTCATTGTACCTGTAAATCCTATTTTCATAACTATAATATAATAACTTTTAATTTAAATTCAAATTTTCTTCTTTTACTTTTATTGAAACTTTATCACTAGATATTAAATATTCTGCAACATATGTTCCTTGAGCTCCTGAAACTGTGATTCCTCTAGCTGATAATGCATCTCCTACAAAATGGATATTTGGATAATTATATAATGATAAATTATTATAATCAACTAATGGTTCAGGACTTAAATATTTTACCTCAGGCATATAAACACCCCAATCATTTCCAAGTGTTGGGAACACTTTTTTCATATCTTCAATAAAATCTTCTATATAAAAAGCATAATCACCTATAGCTTCATATAATGGATTTAAACTATCCACAACGTGGGTTTTTACATAATTACCTTCAGATGTTTTTGAAGGTACTCTATCACTAGGAGAGAAAAATGTTCCTACACCACCAACTTGTAACTTTTGAACTGCTTCTCTTGCCCAAACAAATGGTGAACTTATACCTTGTATCTCCATTAAAATCCCAAAATTAGTCATATTATTTCGATATGATTCATCTTTTTTAGCATGTCCATTATAACTTACATCGCCATAAGTATGTTCCGCAGCAACATAAGCGGAGTTATTGTTTGTACAGAATGAACGTAATGATACACCTTTATCTTCGAATTTTCTATATAATTTAAAATCATAACTAATATCAATTAATTTTTGGAAATGTTTTTGTGGGGCCTCAAATCGAACACCTATTTGTACTGGTTTAGGTTCTGTTAATAAAACATACTTTTCTGATAGTTCTGTAACGAAATCAATTCCTGATTTACCAACACCAAATATAAGTTTATCATAAAATATTTTATCTATTATACCTATAGATATCAGTTGATCTTCAAAATCAATATCCGTTACTTTAGTTTCCCATATAAAGTTAACACCCTTTTCTACTAAATAATCATACCAATTTTTAGCTATTTCTGATAAGTAATCTGTACCAACATGCCATACTGGAAATAATTTTAATCCAAAATGAGGTTTTATAAATTCAGGTTCTGATTGTGGGTTTGAACACTGAACTGCCTCTGGTTTAGGGTGGAATCTTTTGAAGTTGGTTATAACTTGATCCATTAACTCCATTGCTTTTTCTTCTCCACAATACTTTGATAATTGACCTCCTACTTCAGTGTGATAAGTTAATTTTCCATCTGACCAACCACCAGCACCTAACATTCCTGTCATTACTTCTTCAGGTAATCTATTGTATGGATCTTTACCCATATCAATAATGGTAATTTTACCATCATAATTGTTATCTACTAATTTAGTGGCTGCATTGATTCCTGCAACTCCTGCTCCTACAATTACTACATTCTCCATTTATTTTTTAATTTTAAAATTTTATCAGCTACTTCGTATTGTTCTCTATTTTCAATTGCAAACCTTTCTAAATCATCTAACAGTAACCCAACATCACCATTAAATTTTTCATTTAAAATTTTTATTAGTTTACTATTTTTTGTTTTTATGTTCAATACCATTAATATAATAAAAAAAGCTGTGGTCTCCAAATTGGAGCCACAGCTTCCGAAAAATTTTATTTAAGTCGACTGGCTATGAATCAGTCTATAAGTTAATCTATTTTTTCAGCAGTACGTATCCTAATTGATTGGGGTTTTGAGTGGCTATATTTACTTGCTAATGCCTTCCAAAACCAATAATCATTAGCATTATGCTTTTTAGCATCATCAATCATGTCTTGAGTTACTTCTACTTCTTCTTTATCAACTCCAGATTCATCATCATCGGTCCATGATAATTTATATTTACCCGGTTCAACAGTAAGTTCAGAATTATCTTCACTTAAGATACTAACAATTTCTTCTTTAATAAGTTGTTTTAGTTCAGATGATTTCATAATTTATTTTATCTTGTATAATTTAGTTTTATAACCTCGATCTTCTAAATACTCATTGGCTATCCTAAGATAATCATTTTCTTTAGTATCTCCTGTTTTAACTACTTTAATAGAAAATTTTCCATTAGACATTTTATGGCCTGTTTTATCTAAAGGTTTTAATTTATCTCTAAATGAACGATCAGGATCCATCATATCTCTATTTAAAATAGACATAGCATCTAAAAGTTCATCTGCATCAGAACCAACTAATTCAAATTGATTTTCATTTAAGATATTAATAATTTCCTCTTTAATAAGTTGTTTTAGTTTGGATGGTTTCATTATTAATCTAGTTTTTTAATTTCTTTAGATTTTGGGTCTCTAATATAAATATGGAATTTATGTTCATTCAATGAAACATCATAACCTAATATATCTAATGCTTGTTTTAGTGTTTTTGGAAAAATACCACTTGCTTCATATGCTAATTCAATAATATATCTCATAGCATTTGTTTTTTCTTTATGAGAAGAACTTTCATCATCTATAACATCTAATGTAGTATCAATTTCTTCATTCTCAGAAATAGGTAAATCTAAAGGTACTTTTTCACCTTCAAATATACCATATTCACCTAAATTAGTTTCTGTTAATATTTTTTCATCTATTTTATTTACATCAATAGTATTACGAACATATAGATAACGTGCTTCCGACCATAAATCAATATATCCTTTTGAACCATATGTTATATTGGTTTCTGTAAGTGGGAGTTGGTTTTGCACGTGATATTGCATGTTTTCCGTCATTACAATACGTTTATCTATGTTTTCGTTGAGTGTTGTTGTTTTATTATTTCTTTTTTTAAAATTACAACAATCAATACTTTCCTTTTTATGGGGAGTTGATAATACTTCTTTTATTAATAATTTTAGTCGTGTCATGTGTATAAATATTAATTCATAGGTAAGGATTGTTCTACTTCTTCAGGAATATCAAAATATGTAATAAAACCATCATAAAAAGTAGGAGCATCTCCTTTTACTTTTAACCCCCCATTCCATTGACCATCATCAAATCTAAATTTTATAGGTATATCTGCTAATTTTTTCCCATCTCCATAAACTTCTAAATCTTTTACAAAATCGGCTAAAGCTCCTCCACTTTTATCAGTTTTTAAAGGGCCTAATTTTAATTCTATATTTTTTGCTTTTCGTGCTAATTGGTCTCTTGATGGGATTTTGAAAAATTTTTTACCTCCATCAGCAACGTATAGATACCCTTTATCAGATGGAATTTTACCTGTTTTAGAATCATTTAATCTAAGAACATAATATAAAATTTTTAATATATTTTTTTTAAGTTGATTTTCTCTATTTTCAAAATAATCATTGATGGCAGGATTTAAAAATTTCTTTTTACCTTCTTCATTTTTAGATTTATCCGTTACTAATTCTGTATGAATTTTACGGTACAAATTTGACCTTTTACCTTTGTGAGTATCTACTGATGGGTTTTCATCATGCCATTTTTTCCAAGTAGAAGGTGTTAAATTATCTTGACCTTTATTATATTTTGGGTTATTTAAAATATCATTTAAGTTATCATCTATAAATTTATCATCCTTACCTGCTTTGCTTAATACTGTTCTATTTACTTCATCTGTAAATATTTTTAATGCTTTATCTGCACTATTCCTATCTATTAAAGTTTCAATATTTTGGGGAAGATACCCATTCTTATCTAATTCACCTGGTTGGTAGGTAAACATTAATGGAGATAGTTGTCTAAGGGATAAGCTATTAAATTGTCCGGGTCCCATTTTTAAAGATACCCATACCTCTTCACCATTGTCTAAAGTTATTATATTATCCGCTACTCCTAAATCTCTTTCCCCATCAGCTACTCTTTTTACTTTTACAATTTTTTTATTAGGAAAAAATTTACTAAATTTATTTGTTGTTGATTCTGCTGCTTTTTTAGCATCTGTCCAAGTTTTTTCAAAAACCTTCCCAAAATCTTTTGTTATATCCTTGTCTACAAAATACCTTTTTCCATATGTTCTTATATCACTTAAAACTTTATCTTTAGTAATGTTAGGTTTTATTTCATCTGAAAGTTCAGAATTTGTATAATTAACAAGTAATGTTTCTAATTCACTTAAATTTTTAGGAATATTTACATTTTCTCCTTTTTCTATTAAATCTATTATTAAAGTGTATAGAGTTTCATGCACAGATATATCTTGCCCACCTTCTAATACAATCCCAAAATTATTTTCTAATATACTCTCAAGCAGCAAAACATCCTGATTATCCTTCATATCAGGAT
>Ga0080013_1004203_pt1 | contig 14337 bp, 27 predicted proteins | sample ETNvirenome_6_85_FD_69236 | JGI IMG/M metagenome (GOLD analysis project Ga0080013, IMG submission 69236) | Marine viral communities from the Pacific Ocean - ETNP_6_85 (SPADES assembly) (version 2) | ecosystem: Environmental > Aquatic > Marine > Oceanic | place: Pacific Ocean | collected 2013-06-19
GAATACCTTGTATTGGTTATGAACAAGTAGATACACAAAGAGATTTACATCCACTAACATCTGTGAAGAATGAAGATGTAGAAAGTGCAAGGCATATAGCAGAGAAGTTAAAGAATGATGATGAATTTTATCAAGAATGTAGTATTCAGAGTAGAGAATTGTGGGAAAAGTTATATTCAGAAGAAGTATTTTTAGAACATATGAATAAAGTATTTGGAAGTTTAAAATGAAACCTATAAGTTTAATTACACCAAGTCGTAACACCCTAAAATATTTAAAGTGGGCATACACATCAATACGGAAGAATTTGGGGTATATACACGAGATATGTATGGCAGATGACTTTTCAGACGATGGAACTTGGGAATGGATGAAAGAGATTGCAGAGAAAGATATCAATGTAAAAATTCATAGAAACGAAGGACCCACACGATTAGGACATACAATTTTATATGATACTCTCATAAATGATTACGCCACAAATGATATTGTAATGATATTTCATAGTGATATGTACGCCTGTCCCAACTTGGATACAGAGATAATTAAACATTTAGAACCAGGAACGGTAGTAAGTGCAACGAGAATAGAACCACCATTACATCCAGATGGACCTGAAAAGATACTTAAAGACTTTGGAATAGAACCAGAAGAGTTTGATGAACAAGGATTATTAGACTTTGTATCAGACCACGTTGGAACACGAGAAGATGAAACAACTCGTGGTATATTTGCACCGTGGGCAATATACAAGGATGATTTTCAGAGAATAGGTGGACACGACCCATTATACGCCCCACAAAGTAAAGAAGATAGTGATATATTCAATCGGTTTGTTTTGGCTGGCTATGAGTTAAAACAGACTTGGAAAGGATTAGTCTATCATATGACTTGTCGTGGTTCAAGATTTAAGGACGGAGCACTTCGAAATCCTGCGGGACAAGTGTTTATGAAAGGTAGGGAGTCGAGTGAATGGTTAGCACAGAATTTAAGAAGTACAAGAAACTTCATTCGCAAGTGGGGACATATGGTTAAACACGATGAATTGATGCATCCTATAGTTCCACCTAAATATGATGTAGGATTTGTTGTAGAGAATTGTGATACAAATATGTTAAAAGAGTTAGAACCTTGGTGTTCAGATATATATGGTGATTGGGTTGGACATAAAGGATTTGGTGTTAATGATTATATTAAGAAAGAACAACCTGATACTCAATTTGATTTGAAGAAGAAAATTCATTCCGACCACTTTGAAGCAAAAAATAATGTGGTTGTTAAGTTCAACTGTAATCTTTTAACACCCCAGAATTTTCAGATATTAGTGAACTTATCGGAGATACTTAAAGAAAGTGGTGAAGTGGGTGAGATGGAGCTGGAAATATTTAAGTTTAACATAAAATCACTTGATAGTTATGAGAAGGAGTTAATAAATGTTATATAAAGATTATATTACAGAAGTACCAGATTTTCCAATAGAAGGTGTAAGTTTTAAAGACATATCACCATTGTTGGCAAACAATGAGGTCTTGTCGGAAGTTATTAATAGGATGGGTGCATTAATCATTGATGTTTCCGAAGGTGCACCAGGTCCACGGGCTAGTCGTGGTCGTAAACCACCAGATTATTGGATTGGAATAGATTCAAGGGGATTCTTATTTGCATCTGCTTTAGCATTCCATTGGGGTGGTGGAGTTGTGATGTGTAGGAAGGAAGGTAAGTTACCACCTCCCGTTACACGAAAAAGATATCAGTTAGAATATGGAACGGAGTGGGTAGAAATGAAAGAAGGTACGGGAACTGCTGTTATAGTAGATGATGTATTTGCTACAGGTGGAACATTACAGGCAACTAATGATTTGGCTAAAATGGTAGGTTATGATGTTATAGATAATTTAGTTTTAATAGATTTACAATATCTTCCAAGAGCAGAAGATTTTAATTTAAAAGTAAGGAGTTTAATACAATATGAGTGAGTATTCAGGATGTGATGATTTCAGACCATTAATGGTATCACATAAAAGAGCCTGGTTTGGAGAAAAGTTATTTGTAGATGAGTATGGCAGAGCACCAAATTTATCAGATGTTCCAATGACCTATATGACACGAAGTGAAGTATTTAAAAAACGGGGTTATAGTCGGAAAGATATTAATGAATTATGGAAAGAAAGACATAAGAATGAATTATAGAAACATAACAATACTGTCAATGATAGTATTGGCAGTAATAACAAGATTGTTACCACATCCACCAAATGTGGCACCAATAACAGCAATAGCATTATTTGGTGGTTGTAATATTAAGGATAAGAATTTAGCTTTGGCATTACCATTAGTGTGTATGTTTATAACTGATTTGTTTTTAGGATTTCATATTATAATGCCATTTGTGTATTTATCATTTATGATGATTTCATATATTGGTATAAATTCTAAAAAGATTGGTAACGGAACAATACTTGGTAGTTCATTACTATTCTTTTTAGTTACAAACCTTGGAGTTTGGTATTTAGGATATCCAAATACATTGGCGGGGTTGGTAAGTTGTTATACATTAGCATTACCATTTTTTGTAAATACGATTATAGGTGATTTATTTTTCTCCCATAGTTTAAGTTATAGTTTTAGTAAGTTAGAAGAAAGGTATCCAGTTTTATCAATATGAGTAAAAAAACATGGAAAGTCAACCTTATAGGGTTGATAAACAAAATATCAACCTTATAGGGTTGATGCATAAACATTGAAATGGAATAAAAGAAGGTAGATATGTTCAATAAAGAAGATGTATTGATTGTATGTGCACTTGAGATAGAAACACAGGGTCAGTTAGAAGATTGGGATGTATTATATACTGGAGTTGGTAAAGTAAATGCCACATATAAACTTACTGAACTTTTTGGTACATATCACAGTAGACCAGCAGTTAGACGAGAATATTCTTTGATAATAAATTATGGAACGGCAGGTAGTAGGAAAATTAAGAAAGGACAGTTGGTAGATTGTACAAAGTTTATTCAACGGGATATGGATGTTATGGGTCTTGGATTTATGAAAGGTGAAACACCATTCGAATCAGAACCACCAATTACAATACAATCAACGAGTAAGTTTAACCCTATCGGTAGGAATGCAAGTTGTGGTAGTGGTGATTCATTCGTAGAAGATAGAACAAACTATTATGGTGAAGTTGTAGATATGGAAGCATATGCATTAGCCAAAGTTTGTCATCATTATGATATACCTTTTATATCATTTAAGTATATTACTGATGGAGCTGATGAACAGGCTCACGAGGACTGGGAAAAGAATCTTGCAGATGGTATAGTAGAATTTAAGGAAAAGGTACTTACAAAAATTAAATGACATACTATTTATTATTGTCGGAAGACACCGAAGAAGATGTCTATTTTGACTCAAATGTTTTAGGAGAAGAAAGTTTTGGAACGTTTTATACAGGTCAAGGTATGGTAGCCTTGAACAACATAGTTAATCAGAAACCCGAATTACTCGAAACCATCAAAATCCTTGATGATACTAAGAAATCCTACACCCTAACAGAATTTTTTGACTTATTATCTAAGTTAAAAGTAATAACTTAATGCTGGAGAAGTACAATGACAGATGATTGGAGACATTACGAAGAATTTGAAGAAGAATTTGAAAAGAAAGCCCCAAATGTGAAACATACCAAGAAGAAGAAAACTTGGAAACAGATCAATGAGGAAAGGAAAAGAGAGGTTACTAAAAAACAATGGCAAAAGAAACGGAGGGTTTCTAAGAAGAAGGAAGATAAATAATGAAATATGTATTGGTGGATAAAGGAGATAATATTATCACCACAGCTGACCTTGCAAGTAATGTAGGCATTAGTGGTGCTAAAACATACTTTCGTGGTATCAAACAAATAGACTCAAAGGAGTTTGATAATTTATGGAAAGTAATGACAAGAAATGAATATGATAAAAGACTGAAGATTGGGTTAAGAAAGCCATCATCACATGGACAATATGAATGGTGGAAAGAAGATAAGGAAATCACGGACAGTGAATTAAAGTTTTAATAAGGAAAAGTTATGAGTAAAGAAGTTAAACTAACTCCTGAACAAGAGAAGGAGTTAATCAAGATAGCGGCCGAAATCGAGGCCGAGGCAATAGCGATGAAAGTAGATTATAACGAAAATCCATCTGAAGAAAGTGGTAGTGTAGTTTATATACATCAAGAGAGTTCACTATTAGAAAACGAAGATGAAAAGTTATCTACAGTAGGACTTGCTAGTAGTAGTAAAATACTTGCCAAAGAATTAAAAAAACAGAAGAAAAAAGGAGATAAAAAATGACGGATGTATTATGGGTTATAGTTGGAATCTTTATTGGTGGTTTTTGTGGATTATTTACCGCCGGATTATTAAGTTCTGGTAAGACCGAAGATTTGTATACGGAAATACAAGATCTAAGAACACAACGACAATTACTTAAAGAAGAAATATTTCGTTTAAGTCAACCAAAAAGTAAACCAACACCAAGAAAGAAACGAAAGTATAAACCCCGAAATAAGAAGAGGTAGTAATGGTTTTAGATAGTCTATTGGTAGGTGTAATGTTATTCAGTTCATTCGCCATAAGAACACCAAATGTTCAACCAAATCCAGATGACTATGAAGTTAGTGTTGGAGTGAGTAATGGACATTATTACATCAATCGTCAATGGGAACGAGAACTTGGTATGAAGTATATCGATGATTTGGCGTGGATAAAGTATGATAAGAAACTTTATTTTAAACCAGAGTATATGGATAAAGAAAGTCAGGGTGTTAAGTATTTAAAGGCGGATTATCGTTTAGAATACTATGGAGCAACTTGGGGATTCACTACTCGTTCCACTACTGATGCATTAGATGATTATGAAACATTTGCTTCAGTTGGTATAAGTAAGAAGAAAACTTATAGAAATGATGCAGTAGAAGTAGAAGTATCATTTGATGGTTATATGCCACCTGATGGATTAGGTGAAAATACTACATTTGAATATGAAGATAAATTCAAAGTGTCGTGGAAACTCACAGATAAAGTTAGGTTGTATAATTTAGGTGAAGTATCTAAACTTAAAGGTAAATCGTACTATAAGGGTAAGATTGGTATAGAAGTTAGTTTGTAACATATTTATAGTTGTTAATATAAATCAACTGGAGATATGAAATGTCTTTTTTACTTAATATGTTATCTGATGACGCTAAAATTTCAAGTAAAAGGTTTATTGGATTTTCATCGTTTGTTATGTTAGTTGCAAGTTGGATAGCAAATACATTTTTTAGTTTTGATATTAAAGACCAAATACTTGAATGTTTTATGTACATTACAGTAGTTGGATTAGGTGTAACAGCAGCGGAGAAATTTAGTAGGAAATAATACTTATGTTAAAGGTTGTTAAAATAATAGATTTGATAATAAACTTTATTAAAGGTTTATTTAGCAAAAAAGACGAAGAACCATCAATGGAAGCCCCTCATAATATCAGTATTCCAAATGTGCGGGCAATTTGTGAATATGGGGTATATGGGGTAAATATATCTGGTTCGGTAAGTCCGACAGTAGAATATTCTGAAACAGATGCTTCAGATTATTATACAGTACCAGATCCAAATATATTCCCATATTCTGGAATAGATTTAACAGAGGAGAACGAAGAAATGTCAAAGTTTGATGAGATTATAGAAGTAGTATTAGAACACGAAGGTGGGTATGTAAACGACCCGAAAGATCCAGGAGGTGAAACTAATTTTGGTATAGCCAAGAGAAGTAATCCCGATGTAGATATAAAGAATTTAACCAAGGCAGAGGCCACACTCATTTACAAAACGAAATACTGGGATAAAAATAAAGTAGAGAGTTTACCCGAAGAATTATGGCACATTTATTTCGATATGTGTGTGAATATGGGCAGGTCAAGGGCAGTTAAAATATTACAACAGTCCGCAGTCAATAGAGGTAGGAATATAAAAGTAGATGGTGGATTGGGACCAAATACAATTAAAGCATTAAAGGGAGTAGAGTTAGAAAGAGTTCGTGCCTTTCGAGTAAGGTATTATGTTGAGTTAGTTAATAAGAAACCAGATTTAGAAAAGTTTTACTTTGGTTGGTTTAGGAGAGCATTAGAAGTATAGTTTTTTTATATATATTATATTTATAGTTGAAAGAGAAAAAGATTTCACATCACCTGAAGAATGGGGAGCATAATTAAGGAAAAAAGGAAATACTCTTGAACACTTATTCGCGATAAAGTGTAAAAGTTTTTTCAAAGCTATAGACACCCGCTCTACTTCAGACCTGATGTGACACACTACTAAATAAAAAATAATAAATGGAGATTGACCTTGAATGATTCACCTAAAAAAATAATGGAGACATTTGTGAACGGACAAGACAAGAAAGATTTAAATGTGATATTAGAAAGAATGGACCAGGCCGATAAAGACCGAGATAAGATTCATACTGATATCAAATTCATCAAAGAAAATTTATTTAATCCACATGATGGTTTATGGCAAGAGTCTAAACAGAATACTCAATTTAGAAAAGACACTACTAAATGGCGTGGTGTAATTGGTGCAGGTTTTATAGGATTATTTTTTAAACAATTATACGATTTATTTACATAACCAGAACCTCCTTTTGGTTTAGGGAAGAAAAGACCCCACTATATGACCTAGTTTATTGTGGGGTTTTTTTGTGCCCGTTATACTTATTGGGACTATGGAAAGACCACATACCAAACAACGCTACAAACCATCCAAGTTCTGCTCTAAATGTAAAAGAGAAGTATATCATACTACACATACAGCAAGTTCCTATTGGGTAGATTGGTATGGTCCAGAAGAAAAACCTATTTGTGTAGATTGTTATAAGAGATAAAGAGAGTGTTTTCAAACACATTTTCGAAAAATATAAGAAATATTAGTAAAATTGATATGTTATTAAAATATATATAATATTTATATATAGATACACATATATATTTATATGGTGCTATCTTCCCACTAATGGTTGTTTCAATGTTATTCTATTAGTGGGATTTTTTTATCCTTTATAATTAAATTGCGGAGAGTTCAATGAACATATCACCTGAAATTAAACAAAAACATACAGAAATGTTTTATCCAACAGTTAGAGTTCGCACTAAATCAGCTGGCGGTTCGGGTACTGTTGTTTATTCTAAGAAACATAAAGGTGAGTCATGTACTTATGTTATCACCAACCATCATGTTATAGCAGATAACATAAAAGTAGAGAAGAAGTGGAATTCTATTCTTAAAAAGAAAGTAGATACAGAAATTTTAGATACCGTTTCAGTAGAGTTCTTTAAGTATAATAATTATTCCCATTGTATTGGAAGTTTCGCCGTAGAAGCCGATATCGTTGGGTATAGTGAATATGAAGGCGGACAAGATTGGGCATTATTAAAAACAAGAGATATAGAGAATACTCATAAGTTCGTCGCAAAATTATATCCAAAAAAAGAAATTAAGTCTATCCATATATTTGATAAATGCTTTGCAGTTGGTTCTTCATTAGGTCATCCACCTATAGCAACCGAAGGACACATCTCGTATATGGACGATGAGATAGACCATTACAAGTATTGGATGAGTACAGCACAAACTATATTTGGTAATAGTGGCGGTTCAATATATAGATGGTCAAGTAGTAGAGAACAATATGAGTATATTGGAGTACCGTCTAGAATATCTATTCAACCAATGGGATTCAGTGCAGACGCAATAACTCATATGGGATACTTCATTCCAATAGATAGAATATATGACTTACTCGATGAAAATGAATATCAGTTTATTTATGATGAAGATTATAATATAGGTGAGTGTAAAAAGAGAAGAATGAAGAAACTAGACGAGTCTAAACAATTATTGGCAAAAGACTTGGACGATGATGATTTTGATGATTGGAATCCAAGAGATCATACCTTTACAGATGATGAAAAGTAATGAAAGAACTAATTATGGCTCTAATGCTTTGGATAGGAGCTAATACAGATTATAAAGTAGACTTCCCCGTTCCACAAGTTAAACGGATGGGTATTATTATGGAAGAAATTATATTTCCTACTTATGAAGGATTCTACGACTATAAAAAAAACATTATTTATATTAGAAGGGGATTGGATATAAAAGATTCTTGGACTCAAGGAGTATTACTACACGAAGTTATACACTATCTACAGGATATGAATAATACTCAATTTGAATGTACAGCTGAGATGGAGAAGGATGCGTGGCCATTACAAAAGAAATACTTAAAGGAAGTTCATAATTACATATGGAATTATGACATACTTTGGTATTTAGTTATTAGTGATTGTGGACAATATTAGAAAGAGATAATTTCCATGAACGATGGAATAGATTATAAAAAAATAGAAACGTGTATGGTAGAGATTTATGGTTTGTCAGATTATAATGGAACATCAAAAACTCTTTTGTTATATAATAAGATAAGATTTTTAACTGCCAGTGGAATTCCTATTTTGACGGATATTAAACCTGATGTGATTCCAGGGGGACCACATGAACGAGACGATGAGTGTACTCATATTAAGATAATAGTGAAGTCTATTGGTGAAACACATGAAGATTATCCAGAGTTATATAATAATGGTCAATTTCCTGCAGAAGTTTCTGCAGAAGAGATGGATGCATCGCCGGATGGTTATACAGTTGAAAAGTTTCTTAAAAATACAAAAATGTGTAGAGTGCACTGGCGAGGATATGTACGTGAAGATTATCTAACAATTGAGTTGAATGTATTAGCTCACCAGTTATTAACAGATTCACAAAGGAAAGTTATATTAGATATAATAGAGGTGAGTGGAGTTAGTCCAGATAAAATATATATAGATGACCATTCAGAAGAACAGTCAATAAAAAGACAGTTAAGGTTACATTCAATAGTTGCTCAGTTTCATACATAAAAAAATTTGCCTACCCGAAGGCGAATACGCCTATCATATATAGGTATATATGGGAAATTCGATTGGTGACTATTTATAAACAGAGAAGGGGCGATACGACAAAAACGCATCACACCCTAACCTAATAACACTCTCAATTAGGTCAACCGTGTAACATTATATATCAGGTTTAATCTTATATAATAATTCACGAAATGACCAAAAAGAGTATAACAATTAATAATAAGGAAATAATGAAACTATTAAAAGAACTATTGAAAAACTTTGGTAAACTCTCCTTACTGGGTATACAAATAACTTTCTACCTATTTAAAGAGTTTGTTGATAAATTCAGATCCTATAGAAAAAATGGACAATATTGGAACTGCTCTAATTGTATCTTTAATAAAAAACATAAACATGAAAACCGAACAACAAGAAGCAAAACTACGAGAAAAAGTGAAATTACTTTTATTTAACTATCCTACTCAATGGAATAGAATAATAAAACGCTTTGTCAAGTGTTTAAACAATGAAAAAAAAATATAATTGTAAATTCCCTAATTGTGATTACTCTACTAACCATAGAAGTCAAATCAATTATCATCATATTATTCCACGTGAGTTAAATGGATCAGATAAAGACTTTAATCGTATATGGCTATGCCCTACACATCATACTAAAATATATATACCTCATAGTAATGGAATGCATAGTATAAAAGGATCTGATAGTATTATATTGGTTGGATGGTTATCATCTACTGGAGGAAGAGTTCTTGAGTATAAGGATATAGAGGGAACCAGTTTTTATGAGTGAGGAGGGAGGCCTGACGGCCATTTCTCTATGTGATTCGGGTAACGAATGATAGAATAAAATTGGTCGGGGCTCTGGTTCTGTCCATATTATTTATTTTATATATATCTCACCAAAGTATTTAATATATATTATATTTATATCTATCAAAAGATGACGACTTCTTGATAGAGAAACAAAATGATTGGTTGGTTAACTTACCATTTATTAGACATATTTTTAATATTTCTTTTTATTCTTGGATGTAGAATGTGGTGGAGAAACACTTAATGACTCCACAAGAATTAGAAGGATTATTTCAATTAGGATTACTCATCTTGATAATCTATATATTTTCATATCTTCGTAAAAAATAATTTACCTTCAAATGGTTAGTATCACTAACCACTTCAACCCACACCCACCCACTTATCCCCATTAAATCTACCACAATTCTTTAACTATACTGTGTGTCTGTCTGTTTGTCATACTTTTTGGACCTGACCAGGTTTCACTGGTTTCGCCTATCATTCTGTCAAACTGTCACATGATTTCGGTAAATAATATTCTATTATCGGCTGGATTCGGGACTCGACCTGATATATTTACCCTATATTACTGGTTATTTCGCTCTGAACCAGTCTATTTTGTGCTTTGTCGGTGCTGCCTAATAATATAAGGTGGATTATTCTCAAAATAAGCAAGAAATAGCTTGACTTTGTCATATATTCTTCGTAAGATCAGTAATGTGAAAGTGTTGCCTATACGAAGCCAGCCGGGAACGAGGCGGATAATCTAAATAATTTTATGAATTCCTGTTATTTTCCGTGAAAAACTATAACATATTCCGAATATAATCGAAAAATAACATAATATAAGGGGAATAAGTAGTCTATTCACCGTAAAACATGAGGTGATTAGTCTATATGCACGGCCATGGAGATAGAATATTGGTCGAAACCCGTAAAAATAATTAAAAAAAGCCTTGACTTTGTCATTTATTTGTCGTAAGATCGTTTATGAATGAGATGATAATATTAGAAGTTTTCGGAATATTAGTCGGGACCTACCTATATCTAAAGGGTGGAGTCTTATATGTTAAACATCTGGGACTAATCGAAGCCGTAAGCTAAATAATTTTTTGTTAAAGGATACTATATATGAGTAAACCAAAGAAAACCACTATACCCTATTCAGAAGAAGCACTAAAGTACTTCCAAGAACAGAACGATTCAGTAGAGTTTATGTCTGAACCAGTTCATGGTGATTATATCGACTACTTATTAGGTGATTTAAATAACACCTACGATGGATTAGATATGGACACCGAGTTCGAAGAGCTTGATTCGGAATCTGATTGGTTTATGGACTAAAGATATAATCCATCACACCCAGAGAGAGTCGAAGCTCTGATGATTGTTCAACTACGACTCTCTCATTCCCTATGCTACAAAAAAGATAAATATTTTTTTGCCTACGAAACTGACAAAATGACAGAGCAGAAAGGGGGGGTAGGGTATTACCCGTGAATCACAAAAAGTATGACATAATGTCACAGGCTCTGATTGGTCTGCATATCGAGGTCAATTTTTGGGGCTATAGCTCTTGATACATTACTTCTATCACTTCGTGATATTTAATAGTATGAGTGAAGATACAATATTAACAATTATAGCAGGTTCTCTAATAATAGGTGCTTATTCAATAGGATACTTTTTTAGAAACAGTCGTGGTATACACTATTTTAAAATACTTATGTCACCGTTCAGTTGGCTTAAGGATAGAGTAGACCCTAACTATTGGGCTTCTCGTATTGGTAATAGAAAGGGTGGAGTATATGAGAAGGCTCGTAACTCAAGGATACGTAAATGGTCTGAAGATTTAGAAGGTTGGAATTGGTGGGCATATCAGATAGTGGTATGTGGATTCTTTTTTGTTATAATAGAGATACTACTTAATATAGTAGGACTAACGATGATTCCTTGGTAATGGAATATACATTAATAGAACAATTACTTGGTACTGTATTTGTAATATTACTGGTTATTTTTATAATTGGTAAGAAAGTCGGCGTTAAATGGTTTAGTACATTCAAGATGTGGTATAAAGGTACTTGGAAAGAAGAATGGGAAAGAAAACAGACTATGAAAGAAAAGGAACTTACTTTAGTAGGATGGAAGGAATTACCATTATATCTATTTCACCCAAGAATGTTTATATCCAAAGAATGGCCATGGATTAAATGGAGTAAGTATGACCACAAAACAAATACTTTGACTTGGTATCATTGGGTAATATTTGATAGTAAAAAAATATGGAATTCATTGTTACATATTAGTATTACTATACTAACTTGGATATTAAAATTCTACTTAATTGCAATAACGATTTTTTATATGATAATTCCTATTGTATCATTATTGCTAGATAGTCTTTAATATGTTGGACGACAGTACAAAAGAGAAGCTATTTGTTTTGTACTGTTAATAATGGTTATTGTCGCCTTGTCCTTTATACTACACATACCACACTATATAGAGGTGTGGAATAAATAAGAGGAAAAAATAATAATGATAAAAGAATGGTTAAAAAGAACACGGTCATTAAGACACGATATTTATGAGGTACTAATATGGATAGTTGGTATAAGTATAGTAGTTTATTACTGTATAAAATAAAAGTACTAAAACAGATGTCTAAATGGATAACACCGAAATATATGGACTTACGCTTGTACACTATGTATGGAAGTAGTTATAAATTATACATATTAAAACATCCCCTTCTATTTATAAGAGATATTAATCGTTATATTAATTGGTGTATCGAAATGGATAAACATAGATAATGTGGATGAAAATTAAAACAAAATTATCAGATATAAAAGGTTTACCACATAGTACTGCTTTTTTTAATAGTTTAGAAGATAATAGTGATGTGTATGGTAAAGAACAATATAAGTGGAATGTGTTACTAAAATCATTTAAGAAACATGGTTATGACCCAACAAGGTTTAAAAAGGGATGGATTAAAGTAACACCTTTAGGACTTTGGGAACATAATGATACTAATACTATTAAAAAGTTTTTACTTAGAGAAGGTCATCATAGAGTAGCTATATGTAAATATTTATATGGAGATGACTATGTAATTGAAGTACAACTTGCAACTCACCGATATGGATAAACATATATGAGCTATATAAAATGATAGAGGCATTCATAGGACTATTTATATTCTTATTTATACAGTATCTTATATGGAAGATACTCTATATACCCAAGGTAAACAAATTCTTAAATGGGGAAGGTTGGGAATGAGCTATATACATATGAAAGAAGAATGAAAGTTATTTTTTGGATGGCTTATACTTGTTTTTTTATTACTAGCATCTGATTGTACTTCTGCTCCCAATGGTGCTATTAATATACCATATACTCCACCGATCAGATATGAACTAATAGAACCACTCGGTACTAAACATTTATATAAGAAAGAACCACTCGTAGGTAAATCATATTACTGTATTAACCACGAAGCTCCAGAGATTATATATGAGATAGATGGAAGTAAACGAGTTAGACGGTGGAGTGGACACGACTGGAGATAGTGCGAAGTTTTTTGTATTTTCAAGAATTACTGTCATACTTATATATGACCTACAACGAGGTCAAACGAATACAATCAAACTAAAGAGGTTATAGATATGACTAAAAAACGAGACAAATTTCTCACCTATAAAGAAGCAGGAGAATTAATTAATATTGGTTCTTCCAGTATATCTACCTTTGCTAAGAAACATAATATTAGACGAGGAACGGTAATAATAGGTGGACGGAATGTAAGGGTAGTAGACGAGAATCAATTCGAGTATGCTATTTATAAGAAGAACTATTTAAGAAATAATGATAAGGTAATGTGGGATGAATCGTAGAGAAATGAAAGCCTACCGAGATACAAAAGACAGGCGTTTAATAAGTTCTTGGTTTATGAAACGTGATATACCACTTACAGACGGTACTGTAACGGGTGTTGATTTAGAAGGTAAAGATTATGATATTGAAATATCTCATTTATTTGCTTTTAAAAACTTATGGGATCAATGGAAGAAAGAGAATAGGTTTAGAATAGAGATTAGAAAACGAGATCATTATTGGAATGGGATATACAACAAATCCCATGTAACTCACTTTGTTCAGTTAAACGCATCTGCAAATGAGATGTTAATATACCCCGAAGAACTTATATTAGAATATGCTAATGGAACTGAAAAATTATTACCATATCTAATGGAGTACAAAGGTTATACTGAAAAAGAAAGTACATTTATGTGTATACCATTTGACGAAGGTAAAGATAGAATATTCAGGTATAAAGGAACAGGTGGTAAATGGGAAATTTATATAGGAGGCTCGATAACATAATGGCAAATAGAAATTGGACATCAATTCAAATTACATCCAATAAAATAAAACTTGACCACCACGATGAGGAAACTCTAAGTGGGGTGTTGAAGGAAGGTTGGGGAAGTTCTATTGAGCACGCGGATAAAGATATGATTGGACTTAACGGTAAATACGA
>Ga0080013_1004204_pt1 | contig 14337 bp, 15 predicted proteins | sample ETNvirenome_6_85_FD_69236 | JGI IMG/M metagenome (GOLD analysis project Ga0080013, IMG submission 69236) | Marine viral communities from the Pacific Ocean - ETNP_6_85 (SPADES assembly) (version 2) | ecosystem: Environmental > Aquatic > Marine > Oceanic | place: Pacific Ocean | collected 2013-06-19
ATCACTTGCAACAACATAATCGTAATCCTTTGTTTCAAAAGTTTTGTTTAGAAATTCATTGAGTTTGTCTGCAATGAATTGAATAATCAATTGACCCGACAAAGTAATTGCCTCTGCCAAATCAATATCGTAATATCTACCGTACTCATTTCCCAATGCACCATAACAACTGTTCAACTGAATCTTCCGTACCAATTGAAAGTTATAATACTTGGTAATTTCTTTGTCGAGTTTCTTTGCAATTCCACCCTTTGCAAGAGTTGGTGTGGCCATCTTACCAACATTTTGACGGTGCTTCTGCGCCTCAATCATTTTTTCTTTGTACATCTTTCGTTCGTTGTATAACTTCTCCATGATTGCAGGAAGAAAACCCTGATGTTCTTTTGTGTATGTTGTTCCGTTCGCTGCAATACACAAATCTTTTTTCTTCCACTCGGTGAGCATCTTCTGTGTATGTTCGCCTGTTCCGTCTATAATACAACCTATGTCAAGAGTTTTACGAAGTCCGTCATCTGTCTTTGTTTCGGGAGATAAATTCAACCAACGAATAATAGAAGGATACAAACTTGCAAGGTCGAAAGATACAACCCAATCGTGCATTCCTACAATTGGTTCTTTCACATATGCACCGGCATATTGTGTATTCTTCTGTCCACCCTTCTTCGGTGGAATTGCAATCTTATGTTCGTGCAGGAAGTGATAAATGATTGAGTCCCAAGTCCTCAACTGGCCGAATACATCCATATAGTTTCCAAGTTTTGCAGAGTACGCAAGAGTGATTGCCAATTCAAGCAACTTCATCTTGTCTTCAAGTTTCATCACCAACCTTGTATCAAGAACATTGTATTCCATAAATCTTTGGAAATCATTTTTATAAAAATCTGACATAGAATCATATTCGGAATAGTCAAGTTTCTTCTCACCAAGTTCTACCTCTGCAATATGATTCAGTGCATAAGATGCCTGATTGACATAAGTAAATGTCTGATACAATTCGTAGTAATCAAGTGTAGAGATGCCAATCAATTCATAGACAACATTCTCTCTGTTGAACTTCGTAATTGTTCGTTCTCTATAGTCCTTCCACGGAGAAAGTCGTTTTGATTCTTTCTTACCAAGAACATTTGTAATTCTGTTTACAAGATATGGAATATCAAAGAATCGTACATTCCATCCTGTCACAATGTCGGGAGATTCCTGTTCCCACAAGTCAAGAAATGCGTTGAGTAAATCTTCTTCATTTGAAAACTGTTCTTGCCAATGAACATCCCTTGCGCTCAAGTTGAATTTACCTAAACCAAAGACATACATTTTGCCATTGAAGTCCACAGAGATTGCATTCACTCGTTCCTGTGCATCTACAATATCGGGAAAACCATGTTCGGATTCACATTCAATATCAATGTTTGCAACTACAATCTTGGAGATGTCTGGTTCAATTTCTTTTGTGAAATTCTCTGCAATATATTGGCAAACATAATCTGTGTTGCCGTAAATGTCAAATCCTTTTACATTTTGATATTGTTTTATAAAATCTCTTGTGTCTGGAATGTTGCCGGGTTTGACAGGTTCAACATAATAATTGTTAAGAGTTGTCCACTCTGTTTTATTGTTTGTTGGGACATACATTGTAGGGTGAAATTCTTCTTGTCGTGAAATGCGATTACCATTCTCGTCTACTCCACGATAGAGAATATACTTTCCCCTCATTGCAATGTTTGTGTAAAACTCAGTCACTCAAATGCTCCACCAAAGTGTTTGGTACTTGGTCTTTGATTCGTTGATGTGATAATTCTGCAAACTCTGGATTGAGTTCTATACCAATATATTTTTTATTATTGTTTAGTGCAACAACACCTGTCGTGCCACTGCCAGAGAATGGGTCTAGAACTATACCACCATCGGGGCATCCTGCAAGAATACAAGGTTCAATTAGTTTCGGTGGATAGACTGCAAAGTGTGCCCCTTTATATCCGTTGGTTGCAACAGTCCAAACATCTCGTTTGTTCTTACCTTTGAGTTTTGTTGCATCATATAGTGTACCACTGTATGCATTGTTCAAAGTTTTATCTTTATTACCTGTGTGTTTGTTTCCACCAAATCCCGCAGTACCTGGCGGGTCTTTTCTGTTTGGGTCTTTCAATGGTTCAAGGATTGCATCTTTGTCATAATAGTAATGCTGACTTTTTGACAGGAGAAAAATATGTTCGTGACAAGATGTAGGTCTATCTTTTACAGGAATCGGCATAGGATTTGTTTTGTGCCAGATAATATCTGAACGCAACCACCAACCTTCTGCTTGCAATGCGAATGCAACTCTCCAAGGAATACCAACCATATCTTTTGGTTTCAATCCTGCGACTTTGTTGTTTTTGCACCCATCCCATTGGCCGTTTCTTCCCTTTGGATTTTTAGGGTCTCTAAAAACTGTTTTATCTGCTTTGCTTTTTTGTCCTGAACCAACATAAGAGTCGCCAAGATTCAACCAAAGTGTTCCATCACTTCTCAATACACGATGGACTTCTCCCATAATCTCAACAAGTTTATCTACATATTCTTCTGGTGTTGCTTCTTGTCCAAGTTGTCCATCGTGGTCATAATTTCTCAACGCCCAATATGGCGGAGATGTAACGCAACAGTGAACGGATTCATCATCCATTGTTTTCAATACTTCTAAAGAGTCACCTATTTTAATTTCGTAATTCATTTAATCCTCTGTAGTGTTTCCGATGCAATTTCTTTCATTGCCTTTACAATTTCACTGTCCATCATTATGGGGTGGCCGTTCGTTGCATCATAGACTGACTCTGTTCGTTTTATTTCGTGATTTTCTGTGGTGGCATAATCAATCCATTTATCCCAAAACTCTCTTGCAACGTCAATATTTACAATACCCCTGATAAATTGATATTTAATTTCGTTGCCTGTTTGTAAATCATATACATGAACAGATACGACATTCTTTCCATCAAATCCTTTTCGTTTGGTTGATACCACTCCGAATATCGTTAAGGTGTTGTCTATTTCAAGTTGATGTATTTTCATTATTTTTCATTATTCATCCTTCTCCTCCAATATCATCAGAATGCCAATCTTCTACAATGCCGGATTTAGTAAATAAACTTTCATTCACCTCTTTAGGAATCACAACATTACCAGAACGAATGCAACCAAGTAGTTTTTTACGAACTTCTTCTTGTCCTTCTTCTGTAGACATATCTGGTTTTTTTTCCCATTCAGCAGGAACATAAGGAACTGTAAAATCACTCATTACATATGCAAGTGAAAGTGCCTCTGCACTACCCCAAGATACATTATATTCTTCATGGAGTTTATGAAACAACACAGTCATATATTGTGCCTTTGCTTCTGTCATTTCTGGTTCTTCAAAACCAAAAGTATGGAAGCCATTTGGACTTGAGAATCCCCACAACTTTACCGTTCTCACACAGTCATCGCCAAACTTGACGAAGTAACCTTCTTCATCACAGATTTCTTCTGCCCAGTCATCGTCTTTGTTATAACCGTGTTCCATCATAACGGCTACTTTGATTTTCTTTTCTTTCAAGTAGGAATCTACTTCCTCTTGAGTCATTGCACATAGTCTTGATTTATCGCTCATAAGATTTCTTTTATTTTGTCCCAATATTTTATTGTTGATGTTTTCTTATATCCGTTTGGGCCACCGTTGTGCATCCTTGCTCGGTCTTCGTCTGTGACTGGTCTGCCCAACCTTTTTTCGGTTGCGTACCTATCCCAATATGCATATATACATTTTTCGGCATATTCTCTATCGATGACATCTTCATATTCTCCACCGATACTTGGGTCGTGTTCAAGTGCATCTTGCCAAAAACATTCACGAATTTGGTAACATCCAAGTTCACCAACATCGCCAACTTTTGAACAATCGCCGTTTGATTCGACCTCACACATAGCAGCCAACAATTTTACATGACGAGAAACCTTCCCTGTTTCAGAGCCTTCAAGAGTGGCTACTATGGTGAGGAATACGATAATTGCACAATATTTCATACTATAATTATACCACACTTGCAGTAAAAGTCAATTAGTTTTTGGTAGAAACATACCCATCGAATAGGATGCAATAGTTGATAATGTCTACTATGGCGTCGTGGTATCCTTCGTTTTCGACTTTGAGTTCTCCCGCCGCTGCGAAAGTGGATAGGCGGGAAAGTTTGTCGCAGAGTCTGACCAAGAATCCTTGTTCTGTGGTACAGATTCCCATATCTTCCGACCTAGTGAAATTAGCAAACGGCGATTCACCACCTTTGCCAGCATAGTCGTGATTTTTCTTTTCCATAATTTCAAGAGCCTCTTTACAGATGGTCTTATGATGTTTAAATAGTTCTTCACGATTCACTTAATTTTCCTTGCTTCAAAAACTTGTTTCTTATTTTTCAATACACGATTGAACTCGTTTGCTTCTTTTTGTGCATCTTTCTTTAATTTATATCGTGCTTTCTTGTTGCTTGATGAATCAATCATCATCCACTCTTTCAGTGTGTGTACCCAAATTCCATATGGTTTCTTTGACATTACTTTACCCCTGTTGAACCAAAACCACCAATTCGTTGAGTGGTCTGTGTGGGTTGTGTAATTGTTTCTTCCATTTCATATATTTCTTTTTGTACTAACTCACCTTGTGCAATGCGTTCTCCGTGTATAATACGAACTTCATCAGCAGATGTGTTTGTGAACATGATATATGTTTCATGATAATAATCCGAATCAACGATTCCTTCGCCATTTGTGAGGGACAATCCTTTCTTTAAAGAAATGCTTGACCGAGGGTGTATACGAAGTGAATGTCCTTCAGGAATATCAAATATTAATCCTGTAGGAATAAGAATTCTATCACCCGGTGCAATTGAAATTTGAAGTTCTTCTATATCTGACCACTGAACTCGTTCTGGGTGAATTTGTTCTTTATAGTTTTCCATTTTATGTACGGTTACTGGTTTATACAGATATGCATGAATATCGAAACATGCCGAACCGTCTGTTGCGAATTTTGGGTCAGCGACATCATCGTGTAATTTAAAATATTTTAGTTTTTTCATAATATAACTCCTTTGTGTTTATTATACACTAGGTTGTTCAAAAGTCAATTAGAAAATGCAGATTTGTTCCAACCTTCATCTTTGCCAAATGATTTCCAGAATCTAATATCTGTACAATATGATTTGTATTTTTCTGTGATAATCTTCTTATATTCGTCATGATGATTCTCACCACACCACGAATCAAACCAACCTATGTCGAACTTCTTATCTGGTTGCCATTCATGTATGTCTTCATGTACCAAACAAACTTTATCGTTCTTTGGACAATGTTTCCATACCATGTTTATTACATCTTGATACTTCTCTATAATAGTGACAGAGGTTACATTAGGATTGTTCATAAGAGATTGGTTTACCATTCCTAATCCTAGTCCTGTAACTAACACATCACCGTGTGCATCTTTTAGAAATTGTTCGTGTTCTCTATATTCTCTTGTGGTATCTTGCATTATATTGTGATGGTCGTTGAATAACATTGTATAGGTATCTAATGGTTCTTCTGTTCCACAACACTTGTCTGTTGTTATGTGTTCTATGCGAAAATCTCCCGATGTTGCTTCAGGAATATTCACTTTAATTCTCATCCATACGCCTTTATAATTGCTTTTCCGTCACCACCGTTTGCTCCTAATCGACCAGTGCCTGTGCCTGCGTTTCTTCCTCCACCACCACCACCGCCTGGTGCAGTTCCTGCAACTGCATCTGTGGCGGGCATGCCCACACTTCCTGCTCCACCCGCACCACCGTCTGGGTCTGCTCCTGCTCCACCCGCACCTCCAACATTGCCTGGGGCTACTACATTACTACCTCCGTTTCCACTTGTGTTTACATCTCCGTTAGTCGCAGTACCTGCGGCACCACCCTGTGCATACGAGAACGAGGATCCTTCATAATAACATTCTCCTCCACCACCTCCGCCTGCTTCCACATTGGGAAATAATGTGATTGGGTCATCACTTCTTTTGTGTGAAGTAATTGCAGTTGTCCCCCCGGTCTCCCCGTTATTGTCAACCGCACCACCAGCACCACCTGCACCGATAGTAAAGTTTAGAGTGTCTGCTGCCTGCATATCTGCGGCACCATAATAAGTTTTCTTTAAGTATGCACCACCACCTCCACCGGCACCGCTATAACGTGTCGCACTCCTACCAGAACCTATGGCACTTTTTGCTCCACCACCACCGCCTGCTCCCCAACACTCAATTTCAAGGTATCGAGTTCCTGCGGGAATTGTATAAGTCTGACTACCAGTAGAAGTAATTGTTCCTGTGTCGAGTAGTTGAAATTCTCTTGTTGATGTTGCTCTGCTTGCACCAATCATGAGAAGTTAATTCCACCTACGAATCCGTAGATATTAGTTCCTGCATCGATTGTCATAAATGATAGAATATCAATACCACCCGATGTTCCTGTAGGGGCATTATCTCCAGGCCATTTAACTGGACTGTCCCATGTTGTTGTGTGATTGCCAGCGTTTGTGGTGATAAGAGTAAGTGTGGATGCAATACCATTGGCTGACCAATTTTCAAAATCGAAATCGCAGGTAGCACCGATAGTAACGGTCTGAACATTCCCATCTTCTACATTGATGCTAGTATTACCAGTCACAGTCCCTATTGCATTTACAGTTTCACCATAGTCTTTTAGTTTTGGTCTTGATAATTCATTGTCTACCAAATTTACATCACCACCAAATGTTGCACCACCACCACCCATTGTTACACCAGCGACATTAACACCTGTCGGTGTCACATCAATCATCACATTTCCTGATTGCTTCAATTCTAATCCATCACTACCAGCACCGTGTTTGTCCTTCTCAAAATTTAGTTGTGTGTCTTCGTCATTAGCACTTCTTAATGCACCACTGGTACTGTTCGTCCCTAAATCAGTATTGGACACATACATGTCAATAGAAGATGAACCATCACCTGCACCATTGAATACAATCTTTTCTGTATCGCCACCAATACTAACTTCACCATCTTCTGGTAATAAAATATTCCCTAAGAAGTTTACATTACCACCGAATGTTGCACCACCACCCATAGACATTCCTGCCACACTATGAATCAGAGTAACATTAGAATCACCCAATACAATTTCATTAGAAGCAGTTGCAAAACTAGGTTGTGCATTGTATCCAATGTATGTGTTATTAGAACCTGTTGTACCATTATATCCCGCATAATATCCTAATGCACTATTGTAATTACCTTCTGTGTTGTAATAGAGTGCCCTATATCCAGATGCTACATTATAATCACCTTCTGTGTTGGAATAGAGTGCCCTACTTCCAGATGCTACATTATAATCACCACCTGTGTTGGAAAAGAGTGCCTGATATCCAGATGCTACATTATAACTACCTTCTGTGTCGGAAAAGAGTGCCTGATATCCAGATGCTACATTATAACTACCTTCTGTGTTGGAAAAGAGTGCCATATTTCCAGATGCTATATTATCACTACCTTCTGTGTTTCTATAGAGTGACATATTTCCAGATGCTATATTATTATCACCACCTGTGTTGGAAAAGAGTGCATTATTTCCAGATGCTATATTATAATCACCTTCTGTGTTGCTATAGAGTGCCCTATGTCCAGATGCTATATTATGGTCACCTTCTGTGTTGCTATAGAGTGCCTGATATCCAGATGCTATATTAGAATCACCACCTGTGTTGGAAAAGAGTGCCTTATATCCAGATGCTATATTATAATCACCTTCTGTGTTGCTATAGAGTGCCTGATATCCAGATGCTATATTATAATCACCTTCTTTGTTGGAAAAGAGTGCCATATTTCCAGATGCTATATTATAATCACCTTCTGTGTTGTTATAGAGTGCCGAATTTCCATATGCAACATTATTATCACCACCTGTGTTGGAATAGAGTGCCCTATGTCCAGATGCTACATTATAACTACCTTCTGTGTTGGCAAAGAGTGCCTGATATCCAGATGCTATATTAGAATCACCTTCTGTGTTGGAATAGAGTGCCTGATATCCAGATGCTACATTATTATCACCTTCTGTGTTGGAAGCGAGTGACTGATATCCAGATGCTACATTATAATCACCTCCTGTGTTGGAATAGAGTGCCTGATATCCAGATGCTACATTATAATCACCTTCTGTGTTGTTATAGAGTGCATGATATCCAGATGCTACATTGTAATTACCTTCTGTGTTGTAATTGAGTGCCTGATTTCCAGATGCTACATTACCACTACCTTCTGTGTTGTTTTGGAGTGCAAAACTTCCAGATGCAACATTCCAACTACCTTCTGTGTTGGAATGGAGTGCCTCATATCCAGATGCTACATTTCTAACGCCTGTGTTGTAAAAGAGTGCCTCATGTCCAAGTGCTGTGTTGGTAGCAACATCTCCACCACCCCTTCCTATAGTTAAGTCATTGACTTGAATGTCATTTGCGAATGTTGCACCACCACCCATAGACATTCCTGCCACACTATGAATCAGAGTAACATTAGAATCACCTAGAACAATTTCATTAGAAGCAGTTGCAAAACTAGGTTGTGCATTGTATCCAATGTATGTGTTATTAGAACCTGTTGTACCATTATATCCTGCCTTGTTCCCTAATGCACTATTGTAATTACCTTCTGTGTTGTTTTGGAGTGCAAAACTTCCAGATGCTACATTGTAATTACCTTCTGTGTTGGAATAGAGTGCCTGATATCCAGATGCAACATTCCTAGTACCTTCTGTGTTGAAATAGAGTGCTTTATATCCAACTGCGGTGTTGGATGCAACGAAACCTGTGTTGGAATTGAGTGCTTGATATCCAACTACGGTGTTGGTAGCAAGATTTCCCCTACCCCTTCCTACAGTTAGGTCATTGATTGTTACATCACCACCAAATGTTGCACCGGCAGAAACATAAAAATCTCCAGAAACTCCTAGTGTCTGGTCTGGACCAGAAGTTCCTATACCTACCTTTAAGTTTGTGGAGTCATAATAAAACGCAGTAGCACCTTTAATGATAGAACCTTTCGCATCATAATATGCAACTTCACCAGTATTACCTTCTGTATTTCCTGTTTCGGTTGCGGCACTTCGTTCCCATGCAGAACCATTCCACATCCATGTCTTACCGTTGTAAGTGTATGTGTCGTTTAATACTGCTGATGATGGGAAATTAATTGTCATTAGTGTGTCCTCTTATACTATTTATCAAAATTCTATCCATGCGGATTCAGATGCTACATATGTATATACTTTTCCTTCGTCTGTTTCATACCACCTGTCCCCATCTTGAGGACTAGAAGGTGCAGATGCCTTGCCAGCCTGTGTAAATTTTCCAGTATCAGTAAATGTCAATTCGACATCTTTACCTTTCCGTTCTACTGACACGGCATTTCCTTTGAAGTTCAAATCACTTACTGATTTAATTACCATTGAATCATCATCACGAATACCAACTGCACCACCACCCGCAAGTGCAACCCAATCAATATTCTGTGCCTGTGCAGGGGTGACAAGGTTCTTCAGTGTTTTATTATCTATACTTATTTTCTTTTTCTTTTCGTCATACTTTAATGGGAATTGTGCGGTCATAAAACCATCTTCACCATCTTTACCGTCAATACCCCGCTCGCCCTTATCACCTTTTGTTCCTTGTTTTCCTACTTTTCCTGCAAGACCTTGTTCACCGTTCTTACCATCTTTTCCGTCTTCGCCATTCTTTCCTGCAAGACCTTGTTTTCCTACTTTTCCTGCAAGACCTTGTTTTCCTACTTTTCCTGCAAGACCTTGTTCGCCTTGAACTCCCTGTTCACCACGAATTCCTTTTGAGCCCTTTACGCCTTGCTTACCATCTTTTCCGTCTTCCCCCTGTTCACCTTGTTCACCTTGTTCGCCTTGAACTCCCTGTTCACCTTGTTCACCTTGAACTCCTTGTTCACCTTGTTCACCTTGAACTCCTTGTTCGCCTTGAACTCCCTGTTCACCGTTCTTACCATCTTTTCCGTCTTCCCCCTGTTCACCTTGTTCGCCCCTTTGTCCCGGTATTCCTGATAATCCGCTTTCGCCCCTTTCTCCAGGAGGTCCTGGAAATCCGATGCGGCCACGTTGTCCATCTTTTCCATCTTTTCCATCAACAATTTCAGAAATTATATTATTATCCGATAACACATCAGAAGTATCAATATTAGATTCTTCTTTTTTTGTTTTACTAAATTGTACAAAACCTTTTAATGCCATATTTCACCATCAAATAAATAAAGTCTTTGTTTTGTTCTTCTTCTTCAATGTAATAGAAAGAACTTTATATGCATCCCCATTTGATTGTTCTACATCAACGACCTTCGTGGTCTTCTTTACAATTTCGGATATGGTGATGCTTACCTTCACCTTGTCACCTCACTGGGACACTCAAATCGTCCTTCAATAAGTCGAGTCACCGTTCCATTTGAATTAATCTCTAAATCATAAAGATGCTTTCCACCGGGAACAAGAGATGTTCCTGTTGCACCTGCAACAATAAGAATACCACCCGTTTCTCCACCAGTATTACCTGCGTTTCGATTGAGATAAATCCCACCTGTTGCACCTGTAATACCTGCGGTTGCTCCACCAAAACCACTGGTAGTTCCTGTTAAATGAAGTAGTTTATCACTAGAATAGTGTGTCCTACGAACCTGAAGTTCAGCAGTATAAGTTGATAGGTCTATAACACTATCACCTGAGTCGGTATATGAAAGATGAAGGTTCAGAGTTTCACCCTGATTTGCTATAATGTCGTGTCTTGCTGGCATATATTATCTCCTATAATATATATGTATTCCAAAGACTATCGATGAGTCTTTTGTCGTTTCTTACCCTTCTTGACTTGATTGCTTTTTGTTCCCTTTTTGGGTGTATTTTGCTTATCGATTTTATCTTGCTTCTTCTTTTCATTCTTTGCAATTTCTTCATTCACCTTTGCCTGTGCTTCGTGTGCATGAATTTGCTCTACAAGATTTGAGTATTGTTTTAGGTTGTCAAGACACCTTTGTCTGTGTTCTTGTGGAACTAAATTTTCGTTTATCAATCTCTGACAAGCCGCAAAACCCACATGAGGTTTTCCTGCATAAAATGCAGTTGCACCAATCTCATCAAGAACTTGGTACTTATATACATCCTCACTGATGAACAGAATATCATTCTGCGGATACGGAATTTCTAATGCCATTCTTGCGTACATATATGCAAGTCGTGGTCTATTATGAACCTGCCGATATAATCTTGCGATTTGATAGAGGGGTTCTGCACGAATTGGGCGATACTCATATGCATCTAAAAATGCTTGTTGAATTTCGGGCCACGATTTATTCAATATACCTGCGAGTATCCCTACACGATAAAGAGAATAAAATACTTCTTCTTCCCATCCACCCATCTCTGCACGCTTCTTATATGCTTCCATTGATTTATCGTATTGTTGTGAATCAAAATAGGATTGTGCAAGATAAAATTGGTATCGAACATTATCTGGTTCTTCTTGGATTGCTTTTTCGAGTGCTTCTGCATCTCTTGAATATTTTTCTTGGGTCGTTACATTTACATTTCTTGCACCAAGGGTTCTTGCAGAAATTCTATATTCGCCCATAATTCTTTCATTTGTTGTTTCTGCTTTCTTTTTACATTCTGCGAATTCGTGTAATACACCTGAGTATGACCATCCGCTGTCAAGTCGGAAGATTTGGTTTCTCCACCAAGTGAAATCTTCTCGACCAATACGCAAACTATATGAGTCCTTGTCCATCACTTCTGGAAACTTGAAATCTCCTGTAACGAAGTCATCTGCATCAATGACCCATGCATATTCTGCTTTGCCTTTTGCGTTGTTCAACGACTCTGTTCGACTTCCCATCTTACCTGCATGGTCACCGAATCCTTTCCAATCGCAAAGATACACTTCACCTTCAACTCCATGTTCATCCATAAACTCTTTGATGAGTTCTGGTGTTCCGTCTGTTGAACCTGTGTCGGTGATATCATATCTGTCAATGTATGGTAGCATAGACTGAAGGCATTCTTTGATGATGTGGGTTTCATCTTTCACAATCATGCAAAGGGTTACTGACGCTTGTTTTTTAACTTTTTTAACTTTCATTATATAATCCAATCTTCAAGTTTGGTTGTGTACCTATGTTGAATACTTCTCCATATTTATATGAATTTTCTGTGGTCGCTGCTTTCAAGAAAGTTCCTCCATCCAATGGTCAACCATTTCGTGCATCATTCCTTTAAATGTATATTCGGGTTTCCAACCAAGAACCTTTCGGATTTTACTAGCATCTCCCCGAAGGAATTTTAATTCTTCAGGACGCATATACTTTGGATTTTGTGTGACATAATCTCTATAATCTAATTCCAGATATTTAAATACAACTTCACATAAATCTCGTACTGAATGTGCGGTGCCTGTTGCAACACAAAACTCATCTGGTGTTTCGTGATTGATAATCTGAATCATTGCTCTGGTGTAATCTTTTGAGTGACCCCAATCACGATAAGAATCCATGTTGCCCAATTCTAACTTATCACGCAATCCCTTTTTGATTTCGACCGCTTGTTTAACAACCTTATTGGTTACAAAATTAGAACCTCTTCTTGGTGATTCGTGATTAAAAAGAATTCCATTACACGCATGTAGTTTATATGCATTTCTGTAGTGTCGAACTAAATTGTATGCTAGGAGTTTTGCACACCCGTATGGACTTACTGGATTAAATGGAGTAGTTTCTCGTTGGAATTTATCATCATCTATAGTATTTCCAAACATTTCCGAAGAACTCGCTTGATAGAATTTTGCTTCGGGCACAAACATTCTGTAAATTTCAAGTAAGTTTAGAACACCAAGACCATTTGTTTGAATAGTATATGATGGTACATTAAAACTAATTCTTACATGACTCATGGCGCCTAAGTTGAAAATGTGTGTTGGGTTTACAGATGTGACGATGTTTGTTAGAGATGGTACATCAGTGAGGTCACCGTAATATGTGTGTACATCACTTAAATGTTCTAATCTCGTTTCTTGATTTTCAGCAGTGGATTGTCTTCGTACAATTCCGTGTACATCATAACCTTGTTCCAAGAGGTGTTCCGATAGGTAACTTCCATCTTGTCCGGCAATACCACTAATTAATGCAACTTTTCGCTCACTCATTTAAATACCTCCATGTTTCGTAAGTCGGGCCAATCCTCTAACACCCAATCACGGGGAAATGTTTTTATGGCCTCTGGTAATTTATTTAATCCGAGTTCTGCTGTTTCAGGAGTCATGTAGTAATGATATCCAACCGTATTAATATTTTGTGTTCTCCAAGGAATGTTTGGTTGTCGCCCGTCATAAGACATCTTTTTTAATTCTTTGGCGGCATCTTCATTATCAGTAAGAATCATTCCACCTCTACCAAGACTAAGATGCTTTTGAAATTGAAAACTCAAACACATAAAACTATTGTTGATATAACTATTCTTTTCCCACAATACAGCGGCATCAATAATGTTTGTGTTTCCTAAAACATAACAGCCTTTCCAGTTTTCATCTCTCCATTTCCAATTCAAATTTAATTTCATGGCAAGAAAAGGAACAGATATATAAGTTCTCGCAGGAATGGTGATATCATTTGCATTTGTATATCGCAGACAAAGTTCTAAACCATGAGTGCAACAATCTACAGCAACGCCATGAGGCGCACCAAAGAAATCTGCTACCACATTTTCAAATTGTTTGACGGAATCAAAATTCATTTCTTTGCTTCATCTATTATGGTTTCAATTTCTGACCAAATATTATACTTATCCAATATCAACTCTCTTGCCTTTGCCATGGCCAAAATGTTTTCTTCTGTTGGTGGAGTTTTGATTATCTCAATAACTTGCTCGATAGATTTAAAATCATCAATATCTTTTATGTGATGGTAACTCCCTTCTGGAAGATAATCAGACACATTAGGACATCCCCAGTAAATAGGCATCGTCCATGTAAGCAACGCATCAACTGGTTTTTCACTCACGCAGTTATAACAACTGGAATTTTCAAAAGCAAGTGAATAGTGGTATGGATATAATCCTTCAAATTTACAATAACTATTGTATTCTAATTTTCCCTTAAAGCAAGAGGAAATATTCCCAAAATTTTCTATGCCGTGGGCGCCGAATATATCAATATCTTTGGTGTGTTCTACCAAGGTTGCCAAAAAATTTACTCTTGCTTTGTGGCCACGGGCGA
>Ga0080013_1004205_pt1 | contig 14334 bp, 37 predicted proteins | sample ETNvirenome_6_85_FD_69236 | JGI IMG/M metagenome (GOLD analysis project Ga0080013, IMG submission 69236) | Marine viral communities from the Pacific Ocean - ETNP_6_85 (SPADES assembly) (version 2) | ecosystem: Environmental > Aquatic > Marine > Oceanic | place: Pacific Ocean | collected 2013-06-19
CAACCTCATCGAGGAGGAGTTGGAGTCGAGGGGTGTCGCCCCGCCGTACCTGCTCGGCGACGTCGACGACAAGTTGGAACTCGTCCACAATACGATGACCGGGGTGCTGCCGTTGGCGAAGCAGGCTGAGCACCGGTACACACTCGGCCCGGTGTACGTCCCTGATGTCGAGGATGCCCACGGCGAGTTCGTCGACCCGGCGACGCTTCAGAAGGCGCTATGGGACTGGGTCCGCAAGGGCGACCGGCGCATCTTCATCCAGCACTCGGAGAAGGTCGCGGGCGAGATGGTCGAGGCGTTGACTTGGCCGTTCCCGATCGAGGCCGACATGGAGGTGCCGAACCAAGGAGTCACGAAGCAGGTGTTCCCGGCCGACACGCCATTCCTCGGCGTCGTGTGGGAAGACTGGGCGTGGGATCTAGTCAAAGCGGGTGAGTTACGGGGCTATTCAATCGGGGGTCGGGCGCGTCGGATTGAAGCGGACTTGCCATCGGTGGCCCTTGTCTAAATACCTGTGAGTCGTTCAGAGAGGTGTCGCTAACGGCCAGTGGGTTCATCCGTGGGTGATAATACCGTCTCGGGTGAGGGCAGCAGAGAGGGACAGTAGAGCGAAGAAGGGGGACTAATGGGAAGTGCTACAAAACTGATCGTGGCCGTTACTGGACTACTGGTCGCCGTGGGCACACTTATCGGAGCAATCAGCGTGACCCTTGGTCGGTCGTCTGAATCGGGATCGGGTGGGGTGACGATTGTGTTGAACAGCCCCGAGGCTTACGCCGAGTTCCTGAACAACCACCCGGCGGGTCGCTAAGGTGGAAGTGATGATGAGTCTTGAGCATTGGCTGAAATACGGGATCGACGCCGGGTTCTGCTCTGAAGCGGTTTGTGAATCCCATCAAGGCCTTCCGATTTCTGAGGAGGAGATGGATATGTGGGATGCCGGGGAGGACCCGTGTGTTGTCGGGGTGCGTATCTATCGGGAAGGTGAACGGCCCTGTGGCTGAACGGTTGGTCAGAAACGACTCGATGGATCTCCCCGATCAACAACGTCATCACGGGCGATGTAAGGATCTTTGACCTTCTTCGTGTAACTGGCGACCCCCGGTCGATCATGTGCTGCCAGCGCGAAAGTCGTCTTGTAGCCGTGGGTGGTGAGACAGTGAACTTGTCCGGTATTGCCGGGGGTGGTGGTCGCTTCGACGATTGGGCCATCAAGGAACTCCCGCTTGAACTCCACCAGCCCAGCCTCACGAAGTTCCAATAGCCGGGTACAGGTCTGATTCGGGGAGATTGGTCGCCCTGATCCGTTCAAGACGAGGCCGCGAGTGGACAGATCATACCCGGTGTAACCGCCGTCAGGCCAAACAACGTACAAGGCAAAAAGGATTTGAGCCTTCTGCGATCCTGACTTGACTGTCGTGGCTGCCTTGTGACTTGTCAGCGGGTGATCGCCACCGACTTTGCCGCCTGTCTGATCCCACAGGGAAGGTTGCCCGTTCATAGTTCTCCCTTCAACTTAGCGTCGGCGATTGTGTGGTTGATAGTCGCCTCTTTAACTCGCACGTCGTCGTCCGGCTCGAAATGCATGTCGTATTCCTTGCCCGCGCAGGACACCGCTATCACTCGCTGCGGTCCGTATTCGTCCACGCTGGTCCAGTCCTTCGGCCAGCCATCTTCGGTCGTTGCTTCGACCGCCACGATCAGGCACTCCTCGTCGTAAGCGCCACCTTCGTCGCGCTCGAACTTGCCGGTCGTCAGGCTCATGGCTCCAATCGGCATGTGCGCGACCAGCATGACGTCGCCGACCCTGAGGTCGCTGGCTTTCTTCGTCTCGGTCATCACTTGACCTCCGCAACTGGGATCGTCGTGTTCGGGCGTCCATACCCGATGAGGTCCGTCGCATCCGTGAAAGAGCCTGCGCTTCCGTAGAAAAGGTACCCGCCCTTTTGTGGGCCGTGCCGTAGAACCTCGACACGCTTCACCTTCCACAGCGCCTCACCGGGACGGCAACCGTTCCAGCAGCCGAGGTCGATGATGTCACCGACGCTGATATCCGTAGCCTTGACGTAGGTGGTGGTGAGGTCGTTCATTACTTTACCTCCACGGTGAAGCCCTTGGACTTGCTGTGTCGGAGGTACACCGTCTTGCCGTCCTCCCGCTTGAGGGTGATCGAGCCTCGGACCGGCCAGTTGGCAGCGACCCGAACCGAGGTGTAGCGGGAGACTTCACGGTCACCGTTGACGCGGCCCTTCACGGTCCAACCGTGATCGGCCATGCTGCGAACCCGGTGGTACCAGCCGGGGCGCAGGCCGCGCTTGACGGCGAGGTCGGCTACGTCGACCGGGTTGTAGGTGGTCTTGGTCATTACTTGCCCTCCTTGATCTCAGCCCACATCGCCGCCCATGCCTTGGACATATCCGACGGGCCGCACATATGGCTCCAACCGAGGTCGCACTCGGCGTCGTGGTCGAAAAACCCCTTGCACTTGGGCACCTCGTTGATCGGGAGTGTCGGGTCGAACGGAACCTCGACGGTCCCGGCGTCCCGGCGGGCGTTGCGGGCAGCGGCGAGGGTGTCGCGCTCGGCGCTGGTGATGTCGGCGTAGATGCTGGTCATCACTTGGCCTCCTTCTGGTCGTGCTGGCGGTGCTGCTCGTAGGTAGCCTTGATGTCCCTCATCCTGTCGTGAGCGTCGACGATTGTCGGGTGGCTGGAGTGGTACTTCCCGTTGACGAGAACCTCCACCCACAGTTCTCGCTGCGGCACGCCGGGGGCGATTGCTTTACGGCAGGTGATCTCGGGGGTGAGGTCGGTCATCACTTGACCTCCAGTTGATCAGCAGCCTGCTCCTTGGCTTCCCAGACGCCCCGGCAGGTGTTCGTCTCCCCGGTGCCGTCCTCGCCGTAGGAGTCCTCGCACCAGTCATCGGGGTACGTCGCCGCGCGGTCAGCCTCGGAGCGAACACGATGGTTCATAAGCGTCCCGTGGGTCCAGCACACGGTCACCCACGGGAACTCTCCGTCGAAGTCGTCGAATCCTTGCGAGGCTGCGGTGCAGACCTCGATCTCGGAACCGGTGCGGCGATTCCTGCGGACGATCCTGAAGTCGTTCATGACTGGACCTCCTGTTCGGCCCGGATCTGAGCCTCAAACTCAGCCTCCATCCGCTCCTTCACCGAGTAGTCGGTTTTGCCATCCGGCGTCTTGGCGTGGAACCACTTGCTCATAGTTTCCTCGTCGGCGATCATCCGCTGCTCAACCTCCCGACGGATCGCCGCGTTGTCCCGGCTGGCGATGTTGAAGCCGCAGTCCTTGAAGTGAGGTTCGAAGTTGTAAACCCGCCACCCGTCGAAGGTCATGCCGCCCATCTTGTGCTGGCCCCGCTTCGTGTGCTTTGCGTTGGCGAGGTACCAGTTGCCCTTCTTGGACTTGACCCATGCGACCCCGTGGCCGCAATCGCCGCAGCGGTGGATCTTGTAGGACTCGGTGTCACCCTTGACGATCGACCCGCCGACGGCATGGTTGCCACGCTCGTCCAAGGTGGGGGTGAGGTCGTTCATGCTGGGCACGGGGTTCCGATTGCGGCGTAGCGGCGAACCCGCTCGGCCTGTACGGCCCGGACCTTGCTGCGGTAGGTGAGGTTGGCGGCGGCTGCTGAGTAGCCCCGGCCTGCGAGGACGAAGATCGGCTTGACGAAGATCCAGCCGCCGATGGTGGCGAGGGTGAGGAAGAAGTCGAGGTTGCCGTAGTTGACGGCGAGGCCTGTGCTGGCTGCTGTGTTCGTTGTTTCCATACCCATAGGATATACCCATACCCCTAGCCCTGTCTAGGTCTAGAGGGGGTTAGTAGGGATGTGAAACCGCAGGTCAGAGGGTATATTGCAAGAAATCTGAAAGAAATCGAAAACCGGCACCCCGCAACAGGGGCCAAACAGCACCTTTCCGACAGTGGTACAGTCGGCCCAAGTGCCCTTCGTGGCCTGCCGAACCTCGGGGGACAAGATGGAAGATGAGAACGACTGATCTTTCGCCTCTGGCGTGAACTGCGCCACGAATCCAAACAGGCTCGGGTCGCGGTGACGACCGTCATCGCCGCTGAACCACCCACCTACACTTCCCGAAAGACCGGAGGTACAGCCGTGACCAAGCGAAAACTTTTCCACTATCAGGCGTGTGTCGTCCGGGTCGTCGACGGCGACACGATCGACGTCATCCTCGACCTCGGGTTCGACATCTCATACCGGAGGCGCGTCCGGTTCCACGGCATCAACGCTCCTCAGTCCCGCACCAAGGACCCCGTCGAGAAGGAAGCCGGGCTGGCAGCGAAGCGATATGTCGAAGACTGGATCTCGGCGTTGGAACAGCAGGTCATCATCCAGACCTCACTCAGGGACGGAAGCGACGTCGGTCACATCCTCGGTCGCATCCTGAACGACGACGGCGAGTGCCTGAACGACGAGATGGTCAGCCTCGGCCATGCGATCCGACATAGCCGGGACACAGGATGAACAACCTGACCAAACTGGTAGTGGCTGTCACCGGGTTACTGGTTGCCATAGGCACGCTCCTTGGAACGATCAGCATGACGTTGGGTCGAGGCCCGGACGCCTCAACCGGAACGATCATCGTGTTGGACAGCCCGGAGGCATATGCCAACTTCCTCGCCAACCACTCGGCTACTGGATGACGGTGGGAAGCGTTGAAAACGACGAAGGCCCCCGACCGAAGCCGGGGGCTACTCGCCGGGGCTGCTACCGGACTTCGAGATCCTTTGCCCGCTTGTAGAAGTCGAACCCTTCGGGCATCCCGGCGTCGAGGGCGGCGTATGCGGCGCGGGCTGCGTCGAATGCTGGTCCCTCGTAGAACTTGTCGTCGACACATGTGCGGAAGTATTTTTTCTGAGCGGCTTCGGCTTCGATGAAGGCGACGATCAGGGCGTCGAGTTCCGGGGTGATGGCTGCGTCGTGCTGGGCCTGCGCCTCGGCGATCTTGCGCTCCTTGCGGGCTGCGAGGGCTTCCTGTACCGGATCGGCGACCTTGACGCTCTTGGTGGTATGGGCGACCGGTGCGTTTGGGAAGCAGACCGAGCAGAGGGTGTGGCCGTGGGCGGCGATTGCGTCGGCGGTGGTGAGGCCGGAGAGTGTCGGGAGCCATGCGAAGGCGGTGAAGGTCTGGCCCGACTGGCTGGTTACCCGGTTGCAGGTTGAGCAGTTCATCGAGAAGTGGATGTGGCCTCCGGCGACTGCGAAGAAGCGGCTCCAGCCGTCGTACTCGTTCTCAGCGTTCTGCCAGATTGCGTACTCGTCGAGTGTGCGGGGGTCGGTGCCCTTGGCTGCGTCGTGGGTGGCTGCGAGGAAGTCGGCGTAGGTGTCGGCGATGCGTGTGTCGACTTCGACCTCGTGGCGGGTGCTGGTGTTGCCCGTTGTTTCCATACCCCCAAGTATACACAGAAACCTAGCCCCGTCTAGTCAAAACGGGGGATTTGGGCAGATTTCTCATAAACTTTTTCGGGCCGTTCTAAGGGCCTCAAACCCGGCTCCGGTCTGGTTATCCGACCCGACCCCGGCACGCCGTTAGAACGCCCCTACGCCGCTCTGGTGGGCAAATAGGCCACTAGCCCCACTTAGACCCATGACAAACGAATGACAACCGTGTAACCTTCGCCCCGATCCCACCGGAGGTGAGATGGTCCAGACCAAGAAACTCGTCGATCTTGAGATCGAGGAAACCTCGGGCGTAGACCATCCAGCGCATCTGTACGAGGGGTGGCTGGTCCGCAAGGACGCTGCCGCCGTCTTGGACGAGGTGCTGACCGAAGTGCGGGACGACATTACCAACGACACCGAACAAGGAGCGATACCTGTGGATCTCGAAACCACAACCATCGAGGCTCCGGCTGAGGAAGTCATCGCCGAGGAGGAGGCACCGGTCATCGAACCGGACCCCGTGCTCAAGAGCGATGATGGCGTTTCGGAAACGGTGACGAAGGAACTGGCTGATCTCCGCAAAGCCCTCGACAACGCGACCGCCGAGGCGGCTTCGTTGCGCGAGGAGCGCGAGATGGAAAAGGCCACTGAGCGTGTCGGCGCATGGCGCATCCTTCCGGGTGTCGTTGTCGAAGATTTCGCTCCGGTTCTTCGTTCCCTCCGAGGCGCGGCACCAGAGTCAGCAACGATCGTCGAGAGTATTCTCGACGGCTGTGCTGAGGCTCTGGCTGAAGCCGGTGTGCTCAAAGAACTGGGTACCGATCTGGACGACTCATCCACGGATGCGTACAACCAGATCGAAGCCCTCGCCAAGTCTGCCGTCGAAGCGGGCCGGGCGAAGAACCAGCACGAGGCCATCGGCCTTGTGGCATCCGAGAACCCGGACCTGTACAGCAGGTACCGGCAGGAAGCGGGGGTGTAGGACATGGCTTACGAATCACCGGCCATTGACCTCGGCACGTTGACCGCTGCCGCTGATCTGTCGGACAAGCAGTATTACTTCGTCAAGTTGGCTTCGGCCACGACGGTGAACGTCTGCTCGGCGATCACGGACCTGCCGATCGGCATCCTGCAGAACAAGCCGGATGCGTCAGGCAAGCAGGCCGTCGTCCGCATCTTCGGAGTCTCGAAGGCGTCAGCCGACGGGACGATCACCGCAGGCAGATGGATCAGCACAAGCGCCGACTCACAGGCTGCCGGGATCACACCCGGTTCGGACACGACTCAGTATGTCATGGGGCAGGCGATACAGGCTGCCTCCGCTGGCGAGACGTTCACGATGTTCCTGAACCCGTCGAACTGCCGAGCGGCTTAGGGAGGACTGACAAATGCCACAACCAACTTCATCAGACGTCCATGTCGATGCAATCCTGTCGAACATGAGCGTCGCTTACATGCAGGAGGCTTACGCCTTCGTCGCAGGCCGGGCGTTCCCGACCGTGAACGTGCTGAAGCAGACTGACAAGTATTTCACATACTCTCAGGCTGACTTCTTCCGCGATCAGGTCCAGCGCCGGGCAGACGGCACCGAGTCCGCAGGGACCGGCTACTCACTCAGCACCGCTACCTACGGGTGCGAGGTGTTCGCCCTCCACAAGGACATCGGCGACCAGACACGGGCCAACGCGGATTCGCCGCTGAACATGGACATGGACACCACGAGGTTCCTGTCCCAGCAGATGCTCATCCGTCAGGAAGTCCAGTGGGCTGCCGACGCCTTCACGACCAGCGTTTGGGGAACCGACGCGACGCCAAGCACCCTCTGGGATGCTTCGTCATCGACCCCGATCGCCGACGTCGAGACGGCGAAGAACACGGTGCTGACCAACACGGGCTATGTGCCGAACACGGTGATCATGTCGTACAAGGTGTTCAGCGCCTTGGTCGACAACGCAGACATCGTGGACCGCATCAAGTACACATCGCAAGAGTCGGTCACCGAGGAACTCCTCGCCCGACTGTTCGGCGTGGACCGGGTGCTCATCATGGCCTCGACCTACAACACCGCTGCGGAAGGCGCATCAGCGTCCTACAGCCAGATCGGTGACAAGGATGTGCTGGTTTGCTACACCCCGGCGAATCCCGGACTGATGGTGCCCTCAGCGGGTTACAACATGGTCTGGACCGGAGTGTCGGCAGGACTCGGTACCGGGGCGGCGGTCAGCCGTTACCGGATCGAGGAGCGCAAGGCTGACAGGATCGAGATTGAAGCCGCTTTCGACTTCAAGATCGTGTCCTCGGCGCTGGGCTACTTCCTGTCCAACGTAACCTCGTAGGGCGACTAGACTCCCTACAACAGATACGCACGGCATCGAGCCGGGGGTCGGGTTCGCCCCGGCCTCCGGCTCGATCCAGTTAGGAGCAGAACATGGCACGACCTCCGGGCAACACGGCAACCACGACCGCTCTCACCGGTTCCGACCAAGGCGTCCTCACCGGGGGCGGCACCTTCTACGGTGGCTGCTTCTACGAGTCGGGCGGTGTGAGCACCGCAACGGCGACCATCTACGACAACACCTCGGCCACCGGCACGATCATCGCCCACATCGCCCTCGCCGCAGACGGGGTCACCAACCTGAACATCGCCAACGGCGTACAGGTCACGACCGGCATCTACGTTGATGTCGGAGGATCAGGGACCGTCGCCGGGTCGGTGTTCTTCACCTCGTAGCCGTGGCTTGGACCTACGACGGTGACCCGTCGGCGAACGCCAGAGATGCGATTCGCTTTCTGTGCGGGGACACGGACACGAACGACCAACTGCTGAACGACGCCGAGGTGGCGTGGGTCAACAACCAGATCACCGGTTCGGACACGGCGACCACCGGCCTCTACAACGCCGCCTACCGGTGCTGCCTGCTGATCGCATCGAAGTTCTCCCGCCTCGCCGACCAGTCCGTCGGCGACCTGAAGGTGTCGATGAGCCAGAAGGCGAAGGCGTACCGGACGCAGGCGACAGAACTGCTTGAACTCGCCGGGCGCGAGGGCAGCGTGCCGACACCGTATGCGGGCGGCATCACGATCACCGACAAGGAGATCGACTGGGACAACAGCGACATCGTCCGACCGGGCTTCACCAAGGGCCAGTTCGACGACAACCGGGCGGGTGCTCAGGAGGCTCTGGAACCGCTATGGCAGGGGGCTGACTAATGGCAGCCCCGTCGGCCCAGTTCACGACTGACCTGAAGGTCAACATGACACCGGACTCGGCAGACATCCGCACCACCTCGACGGTCAACAACTACGGCGAGCGTTCCTTCACCGGCGGCGCTACGTCCTATGACTGCTACATCCGGCGGGCCAACGAGGTCGAGCGGGACATGGACGAGGTCAAGAAGATCGCTTGGGTGGTCTACATCCCGGATTCGTCGCTGACGCTGAACGTCGAGGACCAGATCACGTTGGGTGCCCCGGTGAGTGCGACGCGTCCGCTGGTCAAGGTCGAGACGAAGAAAGACCCGCTCGGTCAGGTCGGGGTGATCGCCTACGTCGGGAACAAGTAGCGATGCCCGTCAAGATGAAAGGCATCAACGACCTGAAGCGAACGCTGAAGGAAGCCGACTTCAAGATTCGGATGGCGGCGAACCGGGAGATCCACAAGATCGCCACGGACATCCTGAACGAGTCTCGTGCGCTCGTCCCGTTCCATCATGGCATCCTGTCCGGGTCCGGGCATCTCAAAGCCGGGGGAGGGGGCAGCAAGTTGGTGATGTCACAGACCGTCGAGTACGGAGGCCCGGCTGCGCCCTATGCCCTCGTCCAGCACGAGGGCTACATCCCCGGAACTGAGAGGCTCATGTTCCACCCGGCCAAGGCCCGAGGCGGTATGGGTCCGGGCAATCCGGGCCACACCCGGTCACGGAAGTACCTTGAGATGCCAGCGAAGAAGCATCAGGCGACCGTCGTTCCCCGGCTCATCGCTGCGATCGAACGGGTGACCTGATGGGCGTCCTCGACGACGTAGGCACATACATGGCGGCGAACGTCACCGACGTCACGCTGACGCTCGGCACCAACCTGTTCCTCGGTCGGATGCCCGACTCGCCTGACACCTGCGTGGCGATCTACGAGACGGCGGGAGGTGTCCCGGATGATGTGTTCGGAGCCGACTCGGCACCACCGATCGAGAACGCCGGGCTGATGTGCCACACGCGGGCAGCGTCGTATTCGACCTGCCAGTCGTTGGCCGTCGACATTATGAAGACGCTGTCCAAGGTCATCAACGAGACGCTGACCTCGACGGCGTACTACAAGATCGAAGCCACCCAGTCGCCGTTCGCCCTCGACCGGGACGAGCAGGAACGGATGGTGTTCTCATGTAACTTCACGGCGGTCAAGGCGCTGTGAGATGGGCGACGCCTACGGCGAGGGTGCCGCTCCGCTAGTCCGGGAGACGCTGTTCCACGTTCGCTGCGACGGGTGCGACAAGTTGCTCGCCGAGATGGTGTCGACCCCGTACCGGTTCCGCTGCCCCCGGTGTAAGCGGTTGAACCACGCCGGGTTGCCCGGTCAGGATGGTTCGTCGTCCTCCGACTGAAACGTCTCGGGGAACTCAAACATCTCGGCCTGAGCGGCGAGCGGGACGGGTACCTCGATCTCGGACAGGGTGAGTGGCACCTCGTCGATGTCGATCAGCATGATCCCGGTGCCGCCGATGAACGGTGTCTCGACGACACCCATCGTGGTCAGTACGGCGGGCATCAACTCGTCGTCGTCCCCGTCGCTATCCATGTAGGCGACGACGAACGTCAGGCGGCGGTAGATGGTCATGGGAAGTGGCCTCCCTCGCCCTGCCAATGCTCCTCGTCGAGCGGTGGGCGTCCCAGCGACCCTCGGATGCAGTCAGCGATGTTGCGAATCATGGCCGGGTCGTCGAGGCCGTCGCAGAACTTCTCGGCGACATAACGGTCGGTGAGGGTGCCGTGCTTGGACATGACGTAGGTGCGTCCGATCCCGTTGTCGTATGGTCGCCAGAGGGTGACCACGACGAAGTCGTTGGGTGAGCCGCCACCCATGAAGCCGTCGTGTGGGAGTTCGGAGATCAGGACCGAGTAGCGCCAGCCGTCGCCGGGCATCGTTTCGTGGATGTGTGGGAGTTGACCGTTGAGGCTGCTCATAATAGGTCGATGCTCTGAACTGCGACCAAACTTCCATCAGCCAGAACCAGCCACTGGGCATACGCGTCCAGATCATTGGACTCTAGAAACTCGACCAGTCGGCCATTGTGCCCGGCTTCGCCCAGATCCGCGCTGACATACGTGGCCCCGTCGATTGCCTCGCAATCAAGCCAGCCCTCGGATGACCAGATTCTAGTATCCTGTTTTTCGTTCTCGTCGATCGGCGCGTTGGCGTCGAACGCTCGCACGGTCACCGCGTCCACCATCATCCTTCTCGCCTCCGTTCGGCTGCGGCGTCCTCATCGTAGCCAGCCGCGTCACGACTGAGTTCGTTGTGGTCGTTTCGGAAGAATGCCGTCGATCTTGCCAGTTCGTTGAGGACCGTTGCGGTGGCCTTGATCTGGTACTCGGCGACGAGTTGATCGGCCTCGGCCCGACTCATCTGCTCTGCTTCTCGCTCGGCCTCGCCGATACGACACCGACAGGAACAGTCCAGTCGGCCTTCGTCGTCGTAACAGATCGCCCGGTGGGTGAGTGGCTTGCTCATCGGATTTCCTCGACGTCGTACAGGCCGGACCCGGCAGCAGCGACCGCTTCGACCTGCCAGCCTGATACTGCCTTCTTCGGAACGATCTGCTTCAACTGAAGGTTGCTCACAGACTGCGACGGGCCACCGCGCCCGTTGTCCAGCGAGTGCCGGATGATCCCGTGGCCGTCCACCCACAGCGTGAACACGAACCGGTCTTTCAGGTTCGGATTCTTCAGCCGTAGTTCTATTGGCGTGCCGATCGGAGCATCCACAGATGGATGATCGGCAAGCCGCTCGTAGGTCTTTGTCATCAGATTTCCTCCTCGTTGGCCCAATCATAGGGTCCGGGTGTGACAGGGCTGCGGCGGTCGAGCCGGTCGAGTACGCCTCGGAGCCAGTAGCCGATCCCGATCAAAATGAACGGGCCGATGATGAACTGCCACAGTGGGTTGGTCATGTAGAAGATGGCGATCATGCCGTCACCTCAAAGAGTTCCCGGTAGTCGACGGAGCCGTCAGGCCCGTTGTACCCGGCGGTGATCCGACGGATACCACACCGGTCGCTGGTTGAGCCGTGACCGGGGTTGACCGGGGTGACGATGCCGCCTCGGGTGATGTTGATCATGTGGGTGTCGTGATGCCAGATCTCGACGAGGTGTTGGTTGGTGTGATTGCGGGGTGACGAAACGTGAGTGAACAACGCCCGCCATTTCCCGCCCGAGGCCGACGCCCTACCATGCTTGAACCCGTGGAAGGCGAGGTTGGTCAGGTTGGATCGCTTCATGCCGACACCTTCTCAGGCTGGAAAATCGGACGGTTGACTTCGAGCACCTCGGCGAGGATTCCCGCAGACCGGTGTGCGGCCATGTCGCCGTACCAGTCTTCCCGATGGAAGGTCTTGACGATCTTCCATCCGTGGTTCTTGAGGTCGACGACGTAGGTGCCGTTGTCCCCGTTGTCGGTGTCCAGTTTCCTGCACGGACCGATGCCGAGGCTCAGGGTGCCGCCGAACCAGTTGCCGATGATCTGGCATAGGCGGGCGATCCCGTAGTCGTCGGACCGGACGCCCAACTCCTTCGCTGCGTCGAGGAAGGCGGTGACCGAATCTGGCCCCCCGTTCCAGTGAAGGTAGATCCCGACCGTGTCGGGCTGAACCGTGGTCCATGTTTCTTCCTGAAATGCGATGACTGCTCTGTTACCCATGATGGTTGTTTCCTCTCTGTGGTTGTTGTTTCCATCGTCCTGCTCAGGGCCTCGAACCCCGGTGTCTGCCAATCCCCAGACGCAGGTTGTGTGTGTCAGGTGGTGAGGTTCGACTGCTTTATGCCGACACCTCCTCAATCTTCCAGTAGCGGAACTTGTCACGCTTCGGGAATCGGGTGACTGCCATCTTGTTGCGAATCCCGACGGTGGCGAGGTCCAAGAACGTGTAGATCCGGGAACCGTCCTCTTCTGTGGAGGTCCAGCGGACGGTGTTCCGGGGGAACTCGCACACCTCGTTGGATGACGCAATCGCGTCGATGAGCCGATCGACCATGTTCTTGGCCGCAGGGTTGAGTTCGTCGTAACGGTTAGTCGGCTTGATGTCTGACTTCTTCATGATGGTTGTCTCCTTTGTTGTTGTTTCCATCGTCCCCATCCCGGTCGTGAACCGGGCGCACCCTGCCAAGGCAGAGGATGGATGGGGGAGGTTCCGTTCAGGAGGCTTCCGTCTCTTTCACCGCAGCGGGCACGATCTGTACCGACGCGGTGCCCGGATACCAGTCCACAATGAACTGGTTGGGCATATCCATATTGGAGGTGGAGCGAACCCGCACCTCGTCGTCCGCGAACCCGAACTTCGTTATGTAGGTCTTGGGGACGTCGGCTTTTGTCCAAACCCTGACGACTGTGTGAACCTCGCCGGGGGAAACGTAAAGCCGGTCACCTATCTTCAGGTCGGTAACTGGAATGGTGGTGGTTGCCATATTGCTGTGCTCCTTATTGTTGGTTGTTTGTTGTTTCCATCGTCCCCGTCGAGGTCGTGAGCCTCGATGCCCGGCGGTCCGGGTCGGGGGAGTAGTTAGCCGAGAACCGCAACGAGCGGTGTGTTGAATGCCTGCCGTGCTTCGGCCCGAGCCTCGGTGAACGTCCCGGTGAAGAACTGAACCTCGCCGGTGAGTTCGGACTCGAACGCTGTCTCGTGAGTCGCTGCTTGGAACGCCCACGCTCCGAAGCCCTTGGGCGTACGCCCGTGGGTCCGCTCGAACTGACGGGTGGTGAACTTGGTCATCGCTTGGCCCCCATCGGGTTCTCTTTCGACGCCTGCCGGTGAATGTCGCACCAGCCGTCATCGCCGTTGGCCGGGTGATCACATGGGCTGTGTGAGCCGTTGTTGTACCTGCTCCATCCGGCGCATGCCTTGGTGGTGGCAGTCATCGGATGACCTCGACCGTTTCCGTGGCGGTGAAGTAAAGGCCCCGATGGAACTTGGCTGCACCCGGTGACCTCCAAGTGAAGATTCGCTGATCGACCTTGCGGGGTGGGGTGCCGGGACGGCTGAGGTTCCAGCGCAAGGTTATGACCTCGATACTGCCGACCTCGTAGGGTTGGTTGCCGTGGAGGGGAGAGAGGATGAGGTCACCCTCTCGTACCTCGGCGGCGGTGATGCTGATGGTATTCATGCTGTGCTCCTTATTGGTTGTGGACGGCGTTCATCAAAGCGTTGTATCCGACTGCCTTGGCAATCTTCATTGTCCGGTAGCCGAGAATGGCGTTTGGACCAGAGGTGCTGCTGTAAATCCTGTTGCCGGTCTTGTCTTGGACCCTGACTGCCCACTTCTGGTCGCCGCTGAACCAGTCGGTGATGTAGACGGTGTGGCTGCCGGTGTCGGTGGTCATCCGGTAACTGCCGGGGACGTTCTTGACCCAAGTCCAAGGGGTGATGTCGGTGTAACTCATATTGCTGTGCTCCTTATTGGTTGTGGTTGTTGTGAGATTGTTCATGCTGGGCACGGGGTTCCGATTGCGGCGTAGCGGCGAACCCGCTCGGCCTGTACGGCCCGGACCTTGCTGCGGTAGGCGAGGTTGGCGGCGGCGGCGGAGTAGCCCCGGCCTGCGAGTACGAAGATCGGCTTGACGAAGATCCAGCCGCCGATGGTGGCGAGGGTGAGGAAGAAGTCGAGGTTGCCGTAGTTGACGGCGAGGCCTGTGCTGGCTGCTGTGTT
>Ga0080013_1004206_pt1 | contig 14332 bp, 17 predicted proteins | sample ETNvirenome_6_85_FD_69236 | JGI IMG/M metagenome (GOLD analysis project Ga0080013, IMG submission 69236) | Marine viral communities from the Pacific Ocean - ETNP_6_85 (SPADES assembly) (version 2) | ecosystem: Environmental > Aquatic > Marine > Oceanic | place: Pacific Ocean | collected 2013-06-19
TCTCTTGACCTTCAGGGTCGTAGCCATCAAATATCTCTAGGTTAACTCGCCAAGTTGCGTAGTTTGTCCATCCGTTGTACATATCGTTTTTCATTTTCATATCCTTTCGGCTTTCGCCTGTTTACTTATTTTCGAACCAACTGTCTGGTGCTGAACCAAACTTTTCTTCCATCAATTCATACAACGGTTGTAGTTCGGTTGTCATTCCTAATTCGCCAGTTGCTAATAATTTGTACAGTTCTTTCATTTTTTTATTTATATCTTTTTCGAGATTATTTCTTTGTAGTTTCATCTCTTGTATCCTTTCATGCCTTGCTAATTTTTTTCTGTTAGATTTTTTTGATATTGTTAACCATATTTGACCTGTCATAACTAATTCCTTTCGGCTTTCGCCTGTTTTTATCCTTCATCGTGATAGTGTTGTTCACCATCAACAAATCCGATGCGAACATACTCGCCCCATTCGCCTTCGTCATCTATCTCGCCATTCGCAAAGATATACTGTGCAACAATTTCAACAGTTCCGACCGTTTGTTCTGCAAACTTGATTGCAGATTTTAGGTTACTGAAACCACTTGCAATAGTGGGGTACTCATCTTCGACCTCATCGTTACCCCGCACAAAAAAAGTAATATAGTATTCCGTTTTCATTTTCATTTATCCTTTCGGCTTCCGCCTGTTTGTATGTCCATCTTATCATATATCGGCGGTTTTTGTGTAAAAAGTATACAAATTATCGCTATTTTGTTGAAAAAATATACATATCGCCACAATCGCCACTGGACGCCGCCTGAGACGCTTGGATTTTTAACGTGTATTGCCCCTCGAAAATGAGACGGATTGCAACAGGCGTATTCTAGCCGCTGTTTTTTTGGCTCTTTTTGTTTGGCTTGTGTTAGCCGCAATATGTTGTGGTCGTTTTGTCTGTTAGCCACAATATGTTGTGGTCGTTTTCAGGCATCCGCCAAGCACCGATTGGTGCCAATTGGCGCGTTCGCCCTCAATCCGCCCTCAATCCGCCCTCAATCCGCCCTCGACTCATTTATTCCGCATTTATTCCGCATTTATTCCGCATTTATTCCGCACGGATTCCGCAGCGCGTGACGAATCGGCTTAGAATCCGACAAGCGTGATATTCTTGGCAATCGAATATGTGCCGTTCGGTTTTGATTTCTTATTTTGTAGCGTATCCCATGTCAACGAACATCTGGCGAATGGATGGACTGCTTTCTACCATCTTGGTCATTATCTTTTCATGACGCTTTTGGCTTTCCTTTCGGTCAACCCATGTCATCGCTGCTTTTAAGCTTGGTGCATCTTCAACAACACACCATCCCCTATTGTCGAGTTTCAAAACATTCCATCTGCGAACAGATTTCATTCCTTCGACATCTCCCATCCATTCTTTTTCGATTCTGTAATCTCCATACATATACAATCCTGCTTGAAGTTTTTGTTTTTTCATAAAAGTATTCCTTTCGTGAACGACACATATTCGATTTCCAAAGAGCAAATCGAGAATCAAAAAACTATCTCGATATGTGCATTTTACCAGAACGCGCTTTTGCTTTCCGAATTTTATTTTTGATTTTTGCAAACGCGATCAAAATGCTCGAAAAAGTTTCGACTGTCAATCAAAAACGCAGCATAAAGTTTTTTCAACTTTTTCAGACGTGTTGTTTTTGCTGTTTTTTAGTTTGCTTTTGTTCAACTTTTCTTTATTGCTGAAACGCTATCGCGCATTTTGTTCAACAGAAAAAAATTTTCAATCGTCAAGCGGAACGAGTTGCGCTCGCCAAGAATCCGCACCCATGCGCCCGACTCTCGACATTTGGCATTCTCCGAAAATGGCAGCCCTTCCCCATTGGTCAATCGAAAATCTGTTCGTGTAACTTTGCCGATTTTCAAAAGCCATATATCCAGCGTTCGCGTACCACAGAGGCAACTTGATTCTCGCGCTCCGCTTCGCTTGCGTTGGTGGAACGGGTCTGTGCGTGTGTCCACGGATCACCAACTGATTGACAAGTTTTCCATGTGCGCTCATCGCCAATTGGATACTTTCCAACTCGTCGGAGTTTGCACCCGCAGCAAACCCGTGCGCGAAAATCACATTGCCGAGACAGTACGTTCCCGCCTTGCCGTGCAAGTACGGAATCCGTCGCCACAATTTGTATTCGTCTCGGACGCCTTCCATTTTTCGCGGATTGCAAAGGTCGCGCAAAGCGTAGTCAATACGTCTTGGGTCTTGTCGTTGTACGTTGTCATCATGATTTCCGTCAAGCGCAATCAGAGCGCAGTCGGCTGGCAACGCTTCCCGAATCCTGCGAAGCATATCCGCAGCCACAACGTATTCGTCATATAACGTATGACCTGCGGGATCGCTAGCGTGGACACTGCTGGCATCACCTTCGATGACGTCGCCGAGATGTACGAGATGAGTCAAGTTCTTTCGGCTACGCAACTCGGCAAGCAGCCGTTCAAGTGCTGGCTCGCTCTGATATGGGCAATGTGTGCAACTGATAGCTGCAAACCTCGCCCACTTCGTCGTCCGTTTTGCCATCCACTACCCCTCGAAAAGATATCTCTTAAAGTGCCGACGTGCTGATTGTCGATTGTTTCGGCGGCGTGTAAGTTCCGCCAAATCTCTCATATGTCGTGTTGATTTCTACATTCGCATAAGACGCTTCCATGTCAATTGCTCCGCCGTATTGGAAAATGTTGTCAAATCCTACATATGCATTTGCATTATTGGCAAGCGAAAAAGTCCCACCGACCATATTGAGCGTGACAATCGTGTTGACTACTGAAGCAGAAAAAGACTTTGCGCCAGCACCCCAATTACAAGTGCCACCCAACATTGTTAAAGAGTCACCTGTTACCTTCGTCCAATCGGTAACACTAATAGTCCCCCCACTCATAATCACGCTTGAACTTGCTCCGAAGTTTTCAGAAATGGAGATTGTTCCTGCCGTCATCAATATAGTCGCGCTCGATACCCATGCATAATTTCCGCTATTCGTCGCGGCTATTGTCCCATTTGAAGCCAGCATGATGACATCCTTTGGCGCGGCTTGAAAACTCGCACTGTTGCCAAGTACAAGTGTCCCCGCAAATCCCGACTCGACCGTGAGCCTGTCAATGTCGCCGCTTAAGTACAACGCCTCGCTCGTTTTGGCTCCTGCAATCACAACGTCGGGCGTTGCGTTGGCTACGCCCAACAAGTGAACGTACGACACGGCACTCGACGTGCTGCTGTCATAACTGAATTGCGCCACGTCCAACTCCAGCGGGGTGCCACTTGAACCAAGCGATCCCGTGTAGGTGTACGCAACATATACTCGCTCGACTTCCTCGTTCGATGGTTCGCCGCCTGTGATGTCAACGTCGCCATCAATGATGGCGGTGTCTGAAGAAGTTGGGACGCTGCCTGAACTCCAATTTGTTGCCGTGTCCCAATCCGAATTTGTCGTTCCTGTCCACGTTGTTATTGCCATTGTATTGCTCTCCGATTATTTTTTTTTGTTTGGCTTGTTTTTTTTGTAGGGTAGCAGATTGTTCAATTTCTTGCGGCGTTTTTCGCATCCGCAGCCGCCACCCTTCTTTGGTTTGATTTTGCCGCGCGAAAAAACCTCGATGGTTTTCGCAAGCGAATCGCCGAATCCTTGCGGCTTGTCAAACTTTTCGTCGCAGAATCGCAAGCAAACTGCCAGCGATGGGCGGGGAAACTTATTCAAAGCGCAGCAGCCGCCGTTGTCAACTCCGCAATCCCGCCAATGGGTACACTTTACTATCTCATGTTTTTCTAGTGGCGTTTTTTTCATGCTGGCACTATTCTCCAATTGCAACCCATTCCCACATTCCAACCTCTTGCAATCGGTGAGATATTGGCGTTGTATCCGTTCGTCCACCAGCAAGTATCGTATGGATTTCCTGCTGCGTCACGGCACATCGAGCCATCTAACGAACCGCAGCAGGACACGGGGTGCGGAATATCACACAACTCTGACGGGTGATTGCCGCCGTTGCTGCTGTTGACAACAAGAGTCGAAAAAAGCGACGAGTCGCCCGTTCTTGACCATGTAGCCCCGCGCCCACACTCGTCCGTTGCTCCTGAAAGTACATTCCAGCCCCCGCAAGACGTGAAAGTCTGCCACGGCGGTCGGCGAAGATCCGTGTCGACCTGTTCGTTGTAGTCGCTAGGACGGTAGCATTCGTAGCACCGTTCAATTCCAAGTGCAGTACCGTTCAATTCTAAGTGTTGAACGCAACAACCATAAGTTCCGCAGTCTTTAGCGTTGCAAAGTCTGTCTCGACTCAGGGCATCAATCGAAGCGGGCGGCAAATCTTCCTCAGAAAAGCAAGTTGTCTCTCCGCATTCTTCGCACCCCTCATCGTCGTAGCAATATGGCAAGCAGCCACAAGATGGGAAAAACCAAGCACTCCATTTTGTTCCACCGCGATAGTCGTACAATTCATAATCCTGCGTGGGATACCCGCGTTTTCCTGTAGCATTTCTCAACAGGTTTCCGCCACTCATGCCGTCGCTGTCCATGTAGTGAAATTCTATTTTGACCTCGATAAGTCGCCCACAAGTTCCCTCTGGATAGCCCAAGTTCCAGACATACGCGGCGTTGCTCTGCAAGTCGAATGGGTCGGTCGGGCTGGCAGAATAATCCTCACCAATGCAAAACGGCGAAGCGCGAACTTCTGCACGTATTTTCATGCCGTTCGTTATCACGTCGGAATCGAATTGTCCCCAATGCCCCGTATCTCCGCAACACGACGCATGACCACAAGATTTCGGTGTGGAGTGCATATCTTCAACGGGGTCAATCACTATCCAGCCAGCCGTGCTCCAACGGCAGGGATTTTCCTCATTGCGCCAAATCAAAAACTCTTTCTTTATTTTCTGCTGGGGCGTTCCATTGTAATTGTAACATTGGTACGAATCGCCAGCGCAGTTGCTATTGTACGAAAAGCAAGTGTGGTCTGGCGTAAGACTCCATGCGTCAAGGCAAATTTGCATCACCTCAACATCTGGACAGTCTGCGCCGTAATCGTCACTATTCAGTGGCTCGGTCTCCCAAGCCACCTCGGTTTCCTCGTCCAGACAGAAAATATGACTCTCTTCCAAGTGATATTCGCCGCCGCCGAAGTAAGTGCCAAGTTCGTGGCTTTTCGGTCGTGACGACGAACACAGCCCGCATTGACGCGGCTTGCAACAGCAATCCCCTGCTTGACTTCTTGTTCCTGCCATTTTCGCTATTCCATAGGGGGTGCTGGCAAATTACTGCACACGCCGTCATGGACTCCTTGCCTGTCAAAAGTGTAGAAAAAAAACCCGTCCTCGTCGCAATAGTGAGGACTCAAAAGTACATAAGTTCCAACGTCGGCTGGCTGCGGTCTGAACCCCTGCGGATATGCGCTTGTTTCCATGTCGACGCCAAAGACAATTGGAGCAAGTTCGGCGTTTGCCATTTCTGCAATGTTGTACGCTAGCCCTTGACCCTCGCCGTGCAATTCTTCCGCTGCGTCTGAGTTGGTGTACTCGTCGAGTGGGTGCCCCTCGCCGCCCTCGACCGCAATGATTTCTGACTCCTTCACGATACTTACCTTGTCCCATTTGTATTTCCACGCAACTTCGACAGGTCGCTGCGATCCGCTGGCGAACTCAATTTCCACTTCGGTAACGACTTCAAAGTCTTTGATTTTTGCAAGAATCGGTTTTTTCAAAAACCCGCGCTCATCAAAACTCATCATGCTGTCGAGTTGCGGCTTCAAGTCTGCGAAGTCGTTTGCCAATCGTGTTGCGGAATTGACAAACTTTTCGTCAATAACGCCGAACTGCATCTTGTTGATTAATGGTATTTTGTAATCACTCATGGCAGACTCGAAAAATCCGTTGTCTCAAACGGTTGCACCCAATACACATGCACGGCAGCGGTTGACCCATTTGTATTATCGCCAATTGGTGCTGTTACAACTTCGCCCTGCGCTCCCGTTTTGGCGACTTGGTCTGCGTGGTACGTCTGACTGTCAAAAGCAAACTCATATTCAGTGACCCACATATTGATTGAAGTATTTTTTGAAAACCTTGCGCCAACAAAAAGAACCGCCCCTTGCGAACCGCCCTGATAGTACGCGTTATTGCGCTTGCCGACCTTATCTTCAAAGTCTGATATCTCTGGCTCATTTGCTGAAAAAGTCCTAATAGTCAACGTCGCTTGCGGGTGAACAAAGGAAGTTTTCACGCCGCCTGAGTCAATTGGTTCGCCGCCGATATCTTCCATCGTCCCACCAACTTCGTTCGGGTCTGGCGGAGTTGGATTTCTTCGGTATGCGCCACGGGTGACACTACGAACGCCGCCGCTTTTTTCATTTTCTACGCCGCCCGATGGTTCCGATACCGACGCGACATATTCATAGGACAATATCCATTGGTCGTCGTGTCCCAATACCCTTTGAAAACTGCGCGTACCCCAATAGTAAAAATTTCCACTAGATGTTGAGACGGTATCGCCAGCACTTCCCTCGCTCGGCTCACTCGGCAAGCCAGCGGCAGCCAGCGCATCGTCGAGCGTGACGGCTGCGGCGTCGTCGTACACATGAAATTGACGCGTGACTGTGCGTGAACCGTCTGCGCCGATTGCTCCCGCTTCGCTCTTGCCGTGGACTTCGTTAACTACAATTGCCATGTTCAAGCCGCAGCGATTATCACTGCGCCCCCCTGCTTCGGTGTCGTGTTTTCCACTACTTCTTCAAGAAGCGTTGTTTGTTTTTTGCTTTCTCGCAACTCTGGACTTGTTCCCGTTGCTACAGTAAAACCGCCGATTGCTGTTGCAAGCGTTGCGGTTGCTGCCGCCTCTTGCTTCTCTGCCTTTCCTGTCACTTTTTCTAGGGCTTTGGCGGTGGTTGCTGCGACCTCAAGTTCTTGCAACCTGTCAATCATTCTCGCTTGTTCTTTGGTGGCGTCTTGCCGCATTTTGTCAAAACGATGTTCGATTGCTTCAATGGCGGCTTGCTCGATTTCACCCTGTCCACGCAATTCCGCTTGCCGCAGTTGGTGTTGCAAACTGCTGGTCTTGTCTGCAACCGCTTTTGCCGCATCTTCGGCTAGTTTTCTTTTTGCTTCTTCGGCTTTTCTGGCTGCTTCAATGTCACGGTTCAATCTGTCCTGATTGCTCTGTTCAAGTGCCTCGTCGCGTTTCCGCGCCGACTCAAGTTCTCTGTCATGCTGCTCTTGCTTTTCTTGCAACAATCTGGCAATGGTTTCCCTTTCGCTGGCAATGCGTTCCTCTGTCATTCCTTTCTTCATCTCGCGCAGTTTTTCATTGAGCGACGCTTCAAGTTCGCCCATTTCCCGCACCTGCTTCATTCTCAACTTCGCCTCTTCGGTCGACTTCTCTTGCAGTTCGTTGTACCGTTCCTGTTCCGCAAGTTGGCTGGAGATGGCGGCTGATATTTCGCGCCGAGCGTTTGATTCTGCCGCTTGCTCTTGCGCTCTCTTTGCGTACTGTGCATTGGTTCGTGAAATTTGCGCCTCAAGAGCCGCCTCGCCCGTGATCATTTCGTGGATTCCCCGACCCATCGACAAAAATTGCGAAAGGACAGGCACGTTCGCTTGTTCGATTGCGTCCAGCGACCCTGTTATTTTCTGCGAGGAATTGAGAGACTCGTCGCCGAGTGCCTTGACCACACCTTCAACCGCCTTGAACGCCGAATATATTGCCGAGGCGACTTGTTGTATAAAGTTGATTTTTGAAAATGCCTCTGTCCATGACCTCTGCATTTTCTGCGAGGCACGTTCGACGGTATCTTCGATTTTCTTTGCGCCTGTTCTGACAACTTTTTCCGCAGACTGCAAGTCGTTGGCAAGGTTATCCACCTTCGCCTCAATGCCGACTGATATTTTTGCTACTTCGTTGGCTGCCATTATTCTAGTTCCACCGTCATATCCTCGACTAGTTCCCTGTCACTCATCGGCTCGCCACTTGTCATGCGAACCACTGCTCCCACCCGACTCCGCAGCCCATAAAACACGTCTATCGGCAAATCAAGCGGATCGCCAAAGGCGGGGAATATGTGCGCCACGGTCGCCGCTTCTTTCAACCACTGTGGTCGCTGTTCTCGGCGTTTTTTTTTGCCGAATTTTCGCTCTCCGTTTCGTCCGAGTCATCGTAGCCGACCAATTGACAAGCAACGACCACGGCTGATTGTGTATCCAAAGCGCAAGTGTTCACCAAGTCTGTGGCATTTTCTGCCGATTTTGACTCCGATGCTTTCTTCAAAATATCATACGCTCCATTGACCGTGCAAGCGTGGCGCAGAATGTACGAATACTTGCCACGTTCCTCGTCGAAAGACGCCAAAGCAGCAACGCGGTCGGACGACGATATTTCGGCAGCGTTGAAGTTGTCAATCATTCGCTGCCGTCGGTCGTGCCACATATCATCTGATATTTCAATAATCATGCGAGGTGTCAACCTGTCCAACCATGCTGTCTTTCCGCCTTGCAGCGGAACGGGGATTCGTTTGCGTTTCATTTTTTCGTTCCGTGATTTAGGCTACGTCCCAAGATTCCATCGGTGCGCCGTCACAAGCGAAGTCGAAACTGATTGTCGCGTCGCCTGTTTTTGTTGACGATATGCTGACGTTCGAGATCACGCAATCTCCGTTGAGTTTTGAGTCGCCATCTGCCGAGGACACAATCAACGAGTATGACACGTTGCTCTGAGCCGTCAAGTAGTTGGTGCCAGCCCGTCCAGCCCCGTCTGCGCCGATGTTTGGCGCGGTGTTCGCAGCACCGCCACTCATATATCCCGACGCTGAACCTGTATACTCAGGGATTCCGCCCCGCTTTCCGCGAGCCGTGTCACCGTAGCCCGTCACGTCCGAGACGACGCGGCTGGCGGTCAACGACCACGCTGTGCATATAAAGTCATGGGCGTTCGAGCCGAAACCTGTGAACGACCCATCATTTCCTACATATCTTACTTCTGCCATTTTATTTTCTCCGAATTATTAAGTTGAGGTGGCTTCTAGTCTGTATACCGATTGAGATGATAGCACATCTTCAAAATTTTGTCGCACGTCTCGGCTCGTTGCAATCACAACGCCTCGGTCATATCCCGTTGTCGTGATGCCTTCGCCATTGAGCAAGGTGTATAATTTTCCTTCTATCGTGCCAAGCGCAGCGTTGCCGAGTCGCTTGTGACCGAACAGCGTGAAAGTCACGTTCGCTCGGATTATTTCTTTGCCGTCCATGACGTTCGACGTTTCGGCGGTGGTAACTTCGTACACTAGCAGCGGGAGCGCGGAGTCGTCTTGCCCCTCGTTCTCGAAAATCCTGCCGCCAACTGCCGCGTATAAAGTACCCGCCGATTGGTCGGCGGTTAGTTTTGTATAGATAGCCGTGTTGATTGCCTGTGACATTAGATTGCCGACCTCGCTGCCGCCCTCGCAACCATCGCTGGTACATTGATACTTCTTTTCATTCGTGGACTTGCTTTTTCAATTGCTTTGGTGACATACGGTCGAGGTGCAAGACCGCGAGACGCAGAACCAAACTGCAACCCTGCAGCATATTCCACGCTAGTGAAAACCGACGACTTGTATGCTTTTCCGTCGCGCCTTGACTTTGACGACTTCCATGACCGCCCCAAATTCCCTGTCAAGTTGTGCGGAACTTGCCCCGCTGCTGACGGTGGTGGGGACTTTCCCGAAGTCAACAAAAGTTTTGACATTTCCCCTCGAAAAATCCTCGATTGCTGGTAGACCATTGCAGCAACTTCAATTTCAAACTGCCGCTGAAAACCGTCAAAATTCATTTGGACAGTCACGCTCATTCGACTTGCTCCAAGTCCACGATTTTCCGCGCGAGATGGTTCGGGGATTTCAAGCCAAGCGGCTCGCGCTTTGCAACCACCTCGAAAGTTCGTGTGGTTGAACCATCAACCCAAATAACGCGATCGTTTGATTCAATCGAAATTGTCGGTGGGAAGTATCCCGTCGCAGACATTTGGTTAACAGGTCTGCCGCCAACGACCGTCTCTGGCGTACCCTTGCTAACTATCAGACAACGCACGTCGCGCTGAGAGTTGGCGAAAGTACGAAGTGGAGAGCCGCCAGCGTCTACGGTATCCGTAACCGTTTGGATTGTCACGTTGTGACCCCAAGTGTCAATGATTCCTCTTATGCTCATTCAGCAGCCCTTCGGTATGGTTGCATTTTTCTTTCGTGGTCATCTCGCAATTCTGTGGCGTTGCGTGTGGAATAAGAATATGCGTCAAGCGATTCGCTCGCAACCGTGGGGTCATGTCGCCCCGCGCTATATGCCGCCGCAACTAACTCCATGCACACTTGTTTGACTGCTGCTGGCATCGCCGCCAGAGTATAGCCAGCCGTGTACTCGACGTAGATGTTTCCATTTCCTTCAGGAAAAGCAAGGGAGTCAAAATTGTATGGATACCAATCGCCAATATCCGTCGAAGCAAACATGGCAACTTTGCCGCTTGCTTCGTCAAGCCGAAATTCTGCGGAAGTATCGTCAATGAAGTTGATTTGTGCGCTGGAATCCTTAGCGTCTTGTCCACCCTGCCTCATGAAGTCATCACTTAGGGTCGTCGCGTTCGATGTTGCGCTCCACCCCGTTGTTCCATCAATGGCTGTCGCCATCAGTGCCGAAGTGAGATAATCGGCAAAAGCGAGCGTGGTCGTAGTTGCCGAGCCAGCCGAGTCCCACCGCTTTAACACGACAGCATTGTCTTGCACTTCGACCGTCGCCCGAATATCCGACGAAGTTGAAGCGTCAACGGTGATTGCCTTTTTTCTTTCCCATCCCAACCTCGTCAACGAAGTCACGGGAGTATCAGGCAAAAACATCACGTCAACACCTGTACCGTCCAGCCATTTTCTGTGCGATGTTTCGACAAACGTGCGCTGGCAGAAAGTCTCCATCTTGCTGGTGGCTATGTCAATCAAGTCAACCAAGAATCTGTCATACTCGGTGGTTGACCCAAGTTGCAGATATCTTTTGGTTTCCGAAAGAGTCAAGATTGCAGTTGTAGAAATTGCCATTCTCTTTTTCCTTGCGTCGCTAAGGGCGGGCTACCCCGAAAGGTAGCCCCCCCAAATCTGCGCGATGGGGGGCGATGAGAGCACCACCCGCCAAAAATCGCTATTGCGATTATGAAGTCGTATTCAAAGACACATAAGCATCAGCATCACCGTCGGCTTCAGTCACGACTTGTATGTCGTAGCGTGAAGTCGCACGAATGTTGATTTGATCCTCTGCAAAGTTGACGTGTTCACTTGTTGCAATTTCGATACCAGAACGGTCACCGAATACAACGCCGTACTTAAAATCGCCAAACCAGCAATTCTCAGTCGATGTTGCGGTTGACGTCGGTGCGGAGTCACTGAATTGGATTGGATATCCAAGCAATTGTGCGCCCGTCGAGCCCACGCCGAGCGAGTCAATTGTATTCCCGCCAGCCGCTGCAATTACTCGCAACACTACTTGAGTATAAAACTGTCGTGACATAATCCACTGAGCGTTTTGGTGGAAGCGGTCTGGCAAAGTACCAGCCGTCGTGACAAGATTTGCGAGCGTAAGGTCGCCCCATGTCGAGCCAGCACCTGAAACTGCAACGTGACCCGTATCGTCAAGACCCGTCACTGAACCCATGCCTGAACTTCCGTCGCCGTTGATTAGGCAATTATCTTCTTCGATTCCAAGAGCGCGACCCATATAATCGGTCAAAACTTCCGCCATTGAAAACAAAGCGTCTGCGCCTAACTCTGCGCTCCACTTCATCAGACAACCGCGCTTGGCGCAAGTAAGCCCCACGTTTGCCCAAACTGCGGAACTCTCCGTGATTGCTGTCGATTCGCCGTTGACATAAACTGTTGAGCCACTTGTTAGTTTTGGCACGTTCAAAGTGTCGGCGGTCATAGGATACACCTGTGAGATTGCTCTTGCAATTCCATAGCTTCTTCTCGCGTCCACGATTGCCGCTTCAAGCGGATCAGGAACTAAGAAGCCGCCAGCACTGTTGGTGCCTTCGCTTTGTGCTTTCAATCCTGATGGAGCGTTATTATTCCACCATTTGATTGCACTCGGACGCTTGAGAACTTTCGCTCCGAGCCATTGCCCTGCGAGATATTGATCTTCATCCGTATCGAAGTGGTCGGATTTTTTGCGTGTAGAGGTAACACGTACGTTAGATGCAGGAAGTCCACGGCGTTGCGACTTTTGGTTCGCAAGTTCGTCACGAATAATGGAACGCATCGCCAGCGTTTGCGCTGGTTCTTCCGCTGCAACATCCGCTGCAATTTCTTCGGTCACTTCTTCTGCCGCTTCTTCTTCAGTTGCAGCCAAGCCGCTGTGGAGTACCACTTCGGCGGGGTCGCCCTCTGCGAAAATTGCTTCAACATCAAGTGCCGAGCCATCTTCACCGTACAGTTGACTGTCGCCAAGCCAAGCCGTCACGGCTTTCAATGCTGGTGCGCCGTCAAACGCTTTTGCAACGCCGAGTTGTCGGCATTGGTTCGCCGTCAAGTTGCGTACTTGGTGCAACAATGCGGCTTTTGTCATTTTGGTTTTCATTTTCTGAACCCTCAATTACATTTGTTTCGTTATCACAAACGCCCCACGATTTGAGTTTCAGCATTCGGCTCGCTATTCGCACCGACTCGCCGCAACCATCTCATTGCGTACTCTTACTTGTTATTTATACACCCGACCGCGCAATCTGTCAATCTCAATCCTTGCAAGGTCGGCGGCTGAATATGTTTTCAATCTCACCTTTTCTTTTGTTTCCAGAGTCAATGCGCCGCCCGTCCTGAGTTGCAGTGACCCCGATTGCTCTATTTTCTCATAGTTGATTCGTCCATCTGCCGTCAACAAACCTTTGCGGTGGGCTACAATCACGGCATCTTCGTTCATTGGTAGTGGAGCAAACGAATACTCCAAAAGTCGTGACTTGCTGACAACTCGCTTCAATTCGTTGCCAGTTGTTGGGAACGTGGACTTATCTTTTTCAGTTGGATTGCGAGTTTCGAGATAGCCGAAGCCAATCGAGATACCTTTGCAAAGTCCAGCAGCCACAAGAGCAAGAACCGTGTCGGAACGCCATTCGCCTTCGTGACCTTCGGGTCGTTCGGGAAATTCTGTCAATGCCATCAATCCATTCTCTGTCGGCTTGATCCATTTGCAAACAGCAACAGGGTCGGCGTAGTCATGATTGAAAAAAACCGTCCCCGTCTTGACAAAGCGGCTGGCTTGGATTCCAGCAGGAAGAACCGCCTCGCCTTCCTCATCAACGGTATTGGTGGTGATATAACTCAAGCACGAACGGTCTGGCAAATTCGCTTCCATCTTGGTCGTGTTATAATCACGCATTTCAATCCGTGTGCTGTCTTTCAATCCATATTTTTCTTTATTCATTTGGTTCGTCCCGTATCATTTCAATCGTGCCACATCGGCAATTTGGGTGTAGTGGTGCTGTCTTGATGTCCCGATAGTTTATTAACATAGTTTCGCCGCTTCTACTTTTCACTGTGTCGCCAATAGAATAAAAGTTCTCCGACAACGGTATTGCTTTTGGGTGTTTGGCAGCCAGCGCGGCACAAAAGTCGCAAGCACTCGCAGCAAGTATCCATTGTTTGCCGACGACCAGCCCATCAGAATTTTCCCATGCCTGAAGTCGGGATTCTTCGTGCAAGGTGGCAACTTCTGTCCTCGCAATCATGTCGGCTCTTGCCGCCGTGACTTTGAAGTCGGCAATGTCGGTGCGTATTTGCCGAGCCACCTCGTCCGTGCTTAGTCCCTCAACCGCACCGCGACCGATGATTCTGCTCAGTTGTGTTTTTGTTGTATTTTGAATAACGCCGCTGAGTTTGATTGTATACATTTCAACAAATTTTTGAAGTTGCTCACTTTGCATTCGGAAATTAACGGGGTCAAGTCCAAGTTCTGCAAACGCATCTTTGCCAGATTGTTCTACCACCCCATAGACAAATTTACGCAGTACATCTTTTAGCCCAGCATCACCATCGGCAATTGCTTTTTCTAGATCAAGCCCTGATTCAACAAGCACTGTGAGTTGTTGGTTGAATATCTTCGACAGTTCCTCGCTGACTTCCACCATCATTCCCCTGTATTTGGCTGGCGACCCGCCGTTTGTGGGATCTGCCTTCACGCCGAACTCTGGGTTGCACAATGCTTTGTGAGAAATTTCAGTGGTCTTGCAACAATCGCAAGGCGGGGTATCCATTTCTTTGATGTCAGCCAAAATACTTTCAAGCGTTTTGCTGTCAAAGTCAAGCGCAC
>Ga0080013_1004207_pt1 | contig 14329 bp, 12 predicted proteins | sample ETNvirenome_6_85_FD_69236 | JGI IMG/M metagenome (GOLD analysis project Ga0080013, IMG submission 69236) | Marine viral communities from the Pacific Ocean - ETNP_6_85 (SPADES assembly) (version 2) | ecosystem: Environmental > Aquatic > Marine > Oceanic | place: Pacific Ocean | collected 2013-06-19
TCGTTACATTCCCCTTTGCCTGAAAAGAAAACAAGTATATCACCTGTTTCTGTTTCTGTTAAAATTTTAATAACTCTGTCCGCAGCAGCTTCAATAAAGTCTTTGCTATTAATTAAATTATCAATGTTATCAAACTTATTAATCGCATTTTTTAGGAAAAATTCCTCCACAGGAAAATAAGATTTCTCACCAGCGTCAAGAAATCCAAACTTAAATTGATCTTTGGGAAAATAATCAATAAATACTTTTTTGTTAATAGTTGCACTCATAATAACCAATTTGAAATCTGGTCTTCTTAATACCAAATCTTTTAATAATAATAATAATAAATCAATTTGAACACCCCTTTCATGGGCTTCATCAATAATCACACAGTCAAAATCAGATAACATTGGATCACTTAATAATTTAGCTAAAATGTGACCATCAGTACAGTACATTAATCTCGTTTCACTTGGCGAATATAATTTAGCATCACTATTTCGATATTTGACACCTACCTCTTTTCCTAACTTTACATCTAACGTTTTAGCCGCATATTCAGCATTATATTTGCTTGGTATTCTTTTGGGATTGGTAATCGCTATTTTACCTTGATAATTTAATGCATGTAACATAAATTTGGGTGTTAATACAGTTTTACCACTTCCAGTTCCTGAAACAATCAAGACAACTTGATTTTCATACAATAATTTTATTGCTTCCTCCCGTTTTTCATACATCGGTAATTTTGACCAAAATTGACCTAAACTTTGATAAGTGGGATTATCTTTATTAACATTTATTTCAGGATCATAATACACATTTTGGTAGGGTTCCCCTGTAAAAGGATTGTTTTCATTACCCTCTGGATCGAGAATACCAATCGGTTTCATTAAATCTTTGGCATTAACGTGTGTATTTCTAATGATGGGAATATTTGCGTTACTATTGTTATTAATTCTATTAATTTGTTGATTTATTTTAGTAATTTCATTATTATTTTTAATATTTAGTGTTACAGCATTATTATTTATTTTATTGACAACTTCATTCATTTGATTAATAATGTTAGACTCGTTCATATTGTTAGTCATATATTTTAATGAAATATATTAAAATATATAATATTGTTAAAAAATTGATTATTCTTAATCTAACTATTAAAATATTATAATTAAAATGAAATATGGTGATATTCTTCTGTATGATACTTCATACACTATCTTTAACACAATTTACAGTTTAATTAAAGATAAGAATCAACTAAACGACGATAATATTGATGATTTCTTAAATACGTACAAAAAATTATTTTGTAAAAGAATTTATAGAACGTTATCAAGACATCGTATTAATCCACAAAATGCGTATTTTATTAGAGATTGCCCTAGAAATGATATTTGGAGAAAAGTTTTATCAAATAAATACAAATCAACTACCAATAAATCATATAATTCAAAAATAGGTGAAATATTTTTATATACTTATACTAATATATTACCTTATTTTGTTGAAAAATACAGATGTAACATAATTAGAATTGATAATGCCGAAGCAGATGATGTAATTTCATTATTTACTAAACACTTCATATATAATAAAATTATTGTTATTAGTAATGATAGAGATTTATATCAATTAAATAATCTACAAAACATTAGTTATTATTCTTTTAGTGGTTATTGTAAAGATGATTATGCTAAAATTTGGTATGATAAAATAAATAATAGTATGAGAGAAAAAAATATATTTTGTTTTATTCAAGATAAACAATTTATTAATTTAAAGTGTATACCAAATCATATTGAAAATAATTTTAATAATTTATTTAATGATTCGATTAAATATATATGAAATTTTTTAAAAATTTGATTTTAAAATTATAAAAATATAAATATTATAATTATGTTTACAAATCAATCAAAAAAAGCAATAAGTTTATTCTCTGGAATGGGAGGTGATTCATATGGTTTAGAACAAGCTGGTGTTAAAGTTATAGCATATTCAGAAAAAATTGATATTATTAAACAATCACATGATTTAAATTTTGAACAATGTGAATTGTTAGGAAAAGATGTTAAAGGTGATATTACTAAAATAAAAGATGATGAGTTTCGTAAATACGAAAACCAAGTAGATATTATTTTCGCGGGGTTTCCTTGTTTTGTTGCTAAAACAAAAGTTTTAACTCAGAATGGATATAAAAATATTGAAGATGTTAAATTAACTGATAGTTTAATGACGCATACTGGTCATTTTAAACAAATTATTAATTTACAACAGAAAAATTACAATGGTAAATTATATTCGATTAGAATTAAGTATCATCCATCATTTATAACTTGTACAGAAGAACATCCTTTTTATACGAGGAGAAAAATAAAAAAATGGAATAATAAGTTAAGAAAATATGAATATACATTTGAAAATCCTAAATGGACAAACGCAGTTGAATTAACAAAAGATGATTATTTTGGGATGAAAATTAATGAGAATAGTATTATTCCTGAATTTAATTTTGAGAAAAAAATAAATAAACATAAAACAGACATAATTACAATAAAATTAGATAATCCTGATATGTGGTTTATGATGGGTTATTTTATTGGTGATGGTTGGATAGAAGAAACTAAAAGAAAAGATGGGAGAATTATGAATAAAATAAGATTTGCTATAAATAATAATGATAAAGAATTAATTCTTAATAGAATTAATAATATATTAAAATTAACTGATAAAAAATGTCCTTCTGGGAATAAATGTAATAAATTTGGTTGTTCTAATTTTGTTTGGTTTAATATATTAAAACAATTTGGTAAATATGCTCATGGAAAATTAATACCTGAGTGGGTTCAAGATGCTCCAAAAGAATTTGTGAAAGAATTTATAGATGGTTATAGAACAGCTGATGGATGTATAACAAAAAATGAATGTTATTCTTTTACAACAGTATCATATAATTTAGCATTTGGATTACAAAGATTATATTTAAAATTAGGACATTTATTTTCAATAAATAAAACCATTCGTCCTAAAACAACAATTATAGAAGGTAGAACAGTTAATCAGAGAGATACATATCAAATAGAAGGATATGTTAAAGAAAATAAAAGAAAATATTCATCTTTTATAGAGAATGGTTATGTATGGTATGCTCCATTTAAAACAGAAATTAAAGATACAGAAACAGAAATAGAAAAAGTTTATAATTTTGAGGTAGAAGACGATAATAGTTATATAGTAGAAAATACAATAGCTCATAATTGTCAGGGGTTCTCAAATGCAGGAAAGAAAAAGATAAATGATCCTAGAAATACATTATTTAAAGAATTTGTGAGAGCAACAAAATTAATAAAACCTAATTACATTATTGGTGAAAATGTAAAAGGTTTATTATCAAGAAAAACAAGTAGTGGTGAAAAATATATTGATGTAATTGTTCAAGAATTTGTGAAATTAAATTATAATGTTATTTATAAAGTTTTTAAAACTTATAAATATGGTATACCACAAAAAAGAGAACGTCTTATCATATTAGGTGTCCTAAAAGACTTGAATAAAGACATATCATTCCCAGATGAATTAAATACTAATACACATTTACTAGATATTGTTAAATTCGATATGACTGGGGCTATTAAAATAGAACCAGATAATTTTGATATGACTTCTTTACCAGAAGAATGTGTTTTAACTGATTTAGAAAATGATGAAACTGAAAATAATCCCCATCCATATCTAAAATTAAAGTCTAAATCAAAAGATGTCGAATACAAAGATAAAACACATCATTCATTATTATCATTTGCAAAAAGAGATTCACCTATTCATTGCGAAATAATAGATATTAGAAAACCAAGTAAAACAATTATCTGTACATATAATCATCAACCAAGGCTTTTTGTTCCATTAAGAAATAAGAATGGTTATTATTTAAGATGTTTATTACCAGATGAATTAAAACAAATTCAAGGTTTTCCAAAAGATTATAAAATAGCAGGTAATACAAAACAACAAATTATCCAGATTGGTAATGCTGTTCCACCACCATTAATTACACAAATAGTTAATCATATTATTAATAATAACTAAATCATTTTAAAAGTTCTCTAATCTTTCCGAAATAATTACCTCTTGGAAATACAGATAAAGGTCCAGATAAATTTTTAGCATTTTCACCACGACCATAATAATCTCTAAGATATTCTATTTTTTTTCTATATTCTTCAATCCATTGAGATTCTTCAATGAAATAATTTCCATTTATTCCAATAATTTGAGGTTTTATTGATTTGTTTCTTTTATATTCTTTACCAGTAAATATAATGATATAAAATATATCTTTATTTGGACAAGTATCATTAAAACATATTTTAAATTTATCAGTTTTTTTACATTCCATATGAAGAATTAAATTCTTATTTATTTTAATTCTAAAATCTTTACTTTGTTGTGTTGCTGCTTCTGTAAATGTTAAACCCATATCATTTAATATTTCTCTAATAATATTAATATAATCTCTTTCTGATTTTTGTGTATTACCATTTTTTGTTTTGAAATTTTTTAATTCATCAATAGTAATTTGTTTTTCTAATGTTTTATGTATAGCATGAAAAACAATTTCTCTTTGTAGTGTGTCAGAACCACGACCAACACGTTCCACACTTTCATTTTCATTTTGAATTATTTCAAAATTAGACATTTATGATCATACATTATTAAAATTTTTAATCTTATTAAAATCAAATTTTTTTTTAAAAAGGAGTAAGCCACTCTAATACAATTTCCTTAACTGACGAACACGACCGACATCACGTGCCATCACTAAATTTTTGGGATAATTAATACCTGTACAATTCATACAAACACTTTCATGTGTATCACTGGGATGTTGGTTTTGAGTACATCCAAATTCTAGGGTACATTGATAAGGTGACGGCATAGGAGGCCTATTTATGGTTTTAAAATTATAAAAATTATTTCTAAAACCTTCTTTTTTCAAAAGATTACCATTGTAAAAATCTTCTTTCGTCGTTTTAACTCTATTAAAACCTTGTTTTTGGCAAAAACCCAATATAATTGCTAAAACTATTATTAAAAATGTAATAAAATCCATTATATTATTACATTTGATTATTTTTTACCGAAGTAATTTGTTAGATCCATAATAACCCATTGCTTCTTTATTATTATTATTAATAACCCATTGCTGTTTTTCAACTTCACCATCATTTGTTCTAACTGATTGATAAATACCATCATATTTTAATAATGGTTTAATTAAACGAACACAAGATGTGTCTTCTCCTGTTAAAGAAGGATCTTTTTGATCAATAACATATTTTAAATTGTAACCAATATCTGTTCTAGTTTGAGGATCATCTGGAATATTAGCAGACATTAAAGGTAACAAGTCTGAATCTTCGGTATACATACAATCATCATCATTTTTAAAACCTTCCAATCTCCGGATGTCTCTATCGTCATCTTTTATCATTATTACTGGAACAACAGCAAATAATATTAAAATTATTACAGAAAATATTATAATAGTTTGACAATTAATTTGATATTTCATTATATTTTTATAAAAGATTTTTAATTTACTATTATTATAATTATATTGAAATATAAAACACTTATATTGTAATCACAATTGGTTCATAATTCAATTTATTTCGATTTTCTTCCGTTTTTGTTAATTTAATTCCCTCTAATTCCCTTAAAATTTTAACGTCATTCAATTCTGGTAGAATTGGTTCTGAGTAAATAAACTTTTCTCCTGCCAAAACATCCAATTCAAAATCAGTTGGAAAATATTGGATGAGTGGTGAACATTCATTAACCATTAAATCGCCATATTTTTTAGGTAAATATGATTTAGATTGGGGTGGTAAAATCATAAATAACTGTTGCAATGGCGTATACGGTGTTGATTTATCTAAATTAACATCTAATGCCGTAGGCACACTTTTAATATATTGAAGTAAATCTGAAATACATGGTGCACATCTAAATCGATAATGCCATCTCCATGCCGGTGATGTAAATAGATAATATTCCATATTAAATATTAATGCTTCAATATAATTTTGACATACTTTTCTTAAATACATTTCATATTCCTTATCATTATGACAATCAATTTCTAGAAAATGTCCATAATAATCACATTTCCAATTTTCATTAAAGTAATTAACTTTATTAAATATTTTGTTGTATTTTTTATATTCTGGATTATATTCACTAAAATATTCTTCATGTTCAAATCTACATTTTTCAACTTGATGTGGTTCTTGATCTTTTTCTTTTTCAAACCTATTCAGTTGTCTATTTTTTCTAGTCCGATGCATTCTTTTTTGTATATTTTTTAACATTCTTTCTTCATTTTTAGATATCTCATCTAAAAATTCAATAAAAAATTTCCTATTAATACTTACTTTTTCTTTTTGAACTATAATTAAATATTCTTTATTTTTATTTAATATTTTTCGATAAATTTTCATTAGTGTTCTCATCTTATCTTTTTTCATATTTAAATATGGAACTGCCATCACAAAATCATTCCCTTCTAAAATTGTTAAAAATATGTAATCTGTAAATACATTTCTTATATCAAATGATGAATTAACTTCTAAGATACCACTCAATAAAATTTTTTTGAATTCATCAATATCAAGATAAATAAATTCTTGGGTTGGATAATATTCTCTTTCTAAATGTTGGGGCATTCTCAAAATTCGAATATTATTAACATTTGAAGAAACTGCTAAAACAATAACATCGGCATCAGGACTAAATAACGTAATATTTTCTTTTTTATTTGTAACATTTTTAATAATATTCATATATTTATGTTCTCCTTCTCCAGGAATGGAACTATCACTTAGAATATATTCTAATTTATTTTTAGTATGTGTTGAAAATGATCCACTTTTGATTGCTTTTTGAAGTTGTTTGGACATTTTTTCCATAAATTTAGTTCCAGGTGAAATACTTTTTTTATCAAAGTTTACTTCTTTTGGTAAATTATATTTCTTTTGTAAATAATTATCAAAATCATTCTCTTTGATACTTTTAAATCTTCTCCATCTTTGTTGTGTCATTTTAGCACGAGGTGCAACTCCATCAAATGCGAAATAAATCATTTTTTGAGGTTTTACAAAATCACAAATAGCATGTTTTAAATATGCAATTGTGTATTTAATAATTAAATTCTCTATTTGTATTTTTGTTTTATTTCCATTTTTCTGCATATCTACTTTTGGTATTTGACTATAAATAATTGAATTAAAATCAATCAAAAAATAATCTGTTTTTTTTTTAGAATTCGCATATATCACGTTTGGATAATTTTCTAAAATTGTTCTAAAATATGATGGTATTCCCATTTTATAATTAATATGTAGATATAATTATAATTTTAAATCATTTTTTTTTCCATATTTCATTCAAAATGTATAAATTTGTTTATTTCATGGGTTACTTCTGAAAATATATCATTCAAAATATATCCATAATATATCAAAAAAAATTTCAAAATTTCAAAAAATTGAAAAAAAACTCAAAAAAATGCGAAAAAACGCAAAAAAACTCAAAAAAATGCGAAAAAACGTCCAAAAATGAAAAATCGGCTTCAAAAATTGACCAAAAAAGGGCAAAAAAACGCAAAAAAACGTAAAAAATGCTAAAAATTTGTAAAAAAATGCAAAAAAAATGCAAAAAAATGCAAAAAAAATTTGACCAAAACGAAATCGAAACGAAAAATTCGTAAAATTTTTTTTACCAGTTAAAAACTTTTAACAATTATTTAAAAATATATGAATCGTTAATATAAAATATTTTTAAAAAAATCAATAATTTTTGATGGTAAAAATATTACTGTTTTGAAAAGTAAAAAAAAAAAAAATTTTTTTTTTTTAAAAAACGTTTTTCATTTTTTTTTTGACCTATGTTTTTTTTGAATTCCCCCCCCCCTCGAAAAATACGTTTTAGGCCGGGCCCATTTTTTTTCGAACATTTTTTTAGAAAAATACTGTAACTTCTTGATAACGTTTTTAAAAAGTTGTTAAAAATGAAAAATGCCAAAAAATTTTAGGCCAGGCCTAAAAAAAATCGCTTAAAAATAAATTATTTTATATAGATATACAGTATGTTTTGTTTCAGATGTGGTAAAAAATTTGATCGAAAAACACACCTAAATCAGCATTTAGGCCGTCGAAAAATATGTGTTTTAAAATATCTGGATGTTTCCTATGATGAAATTAGAGAAAATTATGAGGAGCTACTTGAATGCTTCAAAATTTTGAATTTAACAACCGAAAAAAACAACCGGGAACAACCGAAAAACAACCGAAAAACAACCGAAATTTACTCAAAAAATGAAAAAAACGTATTTGAATGTAAATATTGTGATAAAATATTCAAATATCAACAATCTAAATCGAGACATGAGGTTCATAGATGTAAAAAAAATCCGATAAATAATCAAAAAGTTGTAAATATTATTGAAACACAAAATATAAATAATATTCAAAATAATATTCAAAATAATAATACTCAAAATAATACAATTATTATAAATAGTTATGGAAAAGAGGATATTAGTTATTTGAAGGATAAGCATTTTTTAAAAATATTAATGGGTCCATTTAGAAGTATTCAAAAAACGAATAATGCTATTCATTTTAATGGTAAGCATCCTGAAAATATGAATATTATGATCACCAACAAAAAAGAGCCGTATGCCAAGATTTACAAAAATAATAAATGGTGTTTAATAGAGAAGAAAAAGATAATTCAAGATATGATTGAAAAAGCGTTTGATATAATTGACACATATTATGACACCGCCGTAAATCGTAGATTTACTTCGGTGCAACGACTTTATCGTTGACAATGAGGGTAAGTTTAAATTAAATGAGAGAAAGAACAAAGTTTATAAAAGATTTTTGAATTATTATGATAATGATCCAAACTTTATGAAACGAATTGAAAAGGACATAGAGTTGATGATTTTGAATGAGGGATTATAATTATTTTAAATTTTATCTTCGTTTATTTGCTAATCCGTCTTCACCTTCACCTTCATCTTCATTTTCTTCATCATGATTATGATCACTATTATCACAATCGTTACAATCATCACAAGTAATATTTTTAGAATGACGATAAAAACTTGAAATATGTTGTTGTTCATCATTTTTTAACTTATTGAGTGTTGTTTTTAAAATATTATGATCACCAATTGTGTAAAAAATATTTGTAACTCGATAACCCTTTGTATTTAAATTATCAAGGTATTTAATACAGTTTGCACATGGTTTAGACATTCCTCCATTTGGTCGTCCTACAAAGAGATTCACCTTTTGAATACGACGTGATATAGGTAAACAATTTCCTGCGTGCATTTCAGCATGAATGGATGGTAAGTAAATATTTGTTTTATAGTGATTGAAACCAGTTGATAAAATATTAACAGATCGTTTAATGTTACCTTTGAATATAATAGCAGAATGTTTAAATTTTTCAAGTTTTCGTGGTGTTACTCGTTTTTTTAAAGTATTATTTATATATGATTTAAAATTTACCATCTAATAATATTAAAGGATATTATCTATAAATAATTTTCATTTTTTTTATAAAAAAATGAAAATTATTTAATTAAACATAAATGTAATAATTACAAATGCTTTCTCAAAAGATATTTAAAAATATTAATTTAAAAGAAGACAAAATTACAGAATATAATAATGAGTTGAAGACAGCAGTTACTGTATATTTAAAGGAAAACAAACAAGAGTTACCATCAAATAAGTTATTGAAAATAACTGGTTTAATGTATACGATTGGCCTCAAATATCATAATGATGAAAAATTGGAAACGAATAAAAATCATACGGTTAAACAGTTGTTAGGTTTATCACTAGATGAACCTACTAGTTTTATTAAACCTGTGTGTGATAATCAAATCATAAAAGAGTATTATCAGTCTTACTTTAATATTTCATCTTCTGAGCAATCTGATCCAATCACAATGGATTTTATTAGTTCGGATAATTCTATTGAAATTTCACAGATTACATTTTATCGTGCTCTTGACAAAAAGTATGGGAAAAAAACTGATATATATGGTTGTTCATACAGTTTATTGAAATTATCACTATCAATTCATAGTATAATTATCAATTTGTTGGAACAAATATTGAATTCATCTGAAAAAATGAATGAAATATTTAAGCCACTCGCATTAGTGAAATTTTCACCAAAATTGAAACCTCGCTATATCGAATCAGGTGATCGAAGTGATCTTAATTTATTTAGACCACTTAGTACGATTCCAATAATGAGTAAAATGCTTGATTCAATGATAACAATTAAATTGAGGGAATTTTATGAAGGTAAGATTGATTCATCTCAGATGTTGTATACTAAAAATAGTATTTTTAGAGCGACTAACACAATATGTCATGATGTATTTCATATGAATAACACTGATAAGTATCCAGTTAAATGTTTACTATTTATGGATATTAAGGAAGCTTATTCAAATGTTAATTATCGTAAATTATTAGATATTTTAATAAAAGATAAGGTACACCAATATATTATCAAATATGTATATAATTTTTTAATAAATTTAAATGGATATATTGATGATAAGGATGATACTTTTCAAGTTAGGAAGGGTTTATTAATGGGTCAACCATGTTCACAAATTTTATTTGTTATTTATATGAATTCTTATATTCAGAAAATTAATAAATATACGTCTACGTCACAATTTATCACACTATCTAATTCTGGATTATTAAAAACTTGGATGATAGCATATGTTGATGATTTAGTTTTTAGAATTGTATCACAGCATCAACTAGATCTTTTATTTTTTATACTACCGAAGGTAAATAAAGAATTTTGTCTTGAATTTAATAAGACAAAATCAAGAAAACTTCTTTCTAAATCATCTAAAATTAATGTTATTTATGAAGGTGAAGAAATTAAAGATGTTGAACTTGGCTTTAAGTATTTGGGTGGTTTTATTTATCATGATTCAAACAAACTGTTTAAATATATGGTTGATGAACTTATTTTAAAAAAATTGGATGAAATTGAAACCAAAGCAAAAAATGAAAAACATTTTTTAGCACTTTGTGTAAAGAATGTTATCAATGAGGTTGGTTTAAAAATACAAAAATCATGTATAGAACAAACTACTACTTTATTAGGATTTATGATTAAATATATTTTGTATTATTTAGATAAAAATAATATTAAAAATTCTGAAATTATTGCTAAGTATATTAGATTTAGTATTATTTCAAAATATATGAAAAAATGTTTAGATACCAATATTAAGTCAGCTGTTAATACTACATATCAAACGTTAGAAAGTGTTAAGAATAAATTGAAAAAAACTTCACAAAAATTATCCGAAGAAACAAATACAATTTTAACAACAAAGTATTTTTCTAACAACAATTGTTATGATCTTTTATTTTAATTATTAATTCTTAATTCTTAATTCTTAATTTTTTATAAAAATTCTATTTAAATTATTAAATTGTTGTTCGCAAACTATATCATTTTTTCTAATTTGTTTTTGTCGTTCGTCTTCTTTGCGTTGTTCAATATCGTTTATCATATGGTAATATTCCATTTCTTCTGCGGTTAATTCTAATTTCTTACTTCGTTCATTGTTAAATTCCCGTATATTTTTATAATTTTGTCTATGAACTTGGGAATGATCTATAAAATTTTCCTGATATGCTCTTTTATAATCTGTAAATCCTTTTCCAGAAAAGTCGTTTATGTTTGTAACACCTAATTCCATTGCATCATTATTGCTAGTATGGGAAAAAGTAGCACTGGGTTCTACATATTTAATAACTTTGGTTGAACATTTTTTATTTTCAAATGTATTATTAAAATTATGTTTAGATATTGAAGTTAAACGTTCAATTGCAATATCGTCCCGTGTTTTGACTGATTCGGCCATATCATTACCATATCCTTTATCATATGCGTTTTCGATTCGATAATCTCTAAAAACATTATTAAATTTATTAGAATCAAAATTATTTTTATCTACATATATATTTTCATATTTTTTAGGTGGTGGTTTATATTCTTGGTTAAATACTGGTTGGTTGATTTTATGACTTAATTCATTTTTCTTAATATTTATTAATTTTTTATAAGCTTTGTTTAATGAATTAAATATTAATGAATTACCATTTTTAACTGGATGATATATCCGAGCTAATTTCTTGTATTGTGATTTAATTTCATATATTGTTGAATTTTCATTAACACTTAAAATTTCATATGGAGTTAAATTTTCCAAAGAATTTTGTTGTTGTTGCTGTTGTTGCTGTTGTTGTCGCTGTTGTTGTTGCTGTTGTTGTTGCTGTTGTTGTCGCTGTTGTTGTTGCTGTTGTTGTTGCTGTTGTTGTTGCTGTTGTTGTTGCTGTTGTTGTCGCTGTTGTTGTTGCTGTTGTCGCTGTTGTTGTCGTTGTTGTTGACGTCGTTTTCGTTGTTGTTGTTGCTGTTGTTGTTGCTGTTGTTGTTGCTGTTGTTGTCGCTGTTGTTGTTGCTGTTGTTGTCGCTGTTGTCGCTGTTGTTGTCGCTGTTGTCGCTGTTGTTGTCGTTGTTGTCGCTGTAGTCGCTGTTGCTGCTGATGTTGCTGTTGTCGCCGTTTCTGTGAATTTGTTTGTGAATTTTTATTAACAGTATTATTGTTTAAATTAGAGTCAGAATTTCCCATTTTATAAATATATTATAATCAAATATCTTTATTATTTAAAATAATAAAAATATATATTAATTAGATGAATTATAATCTAGATATAAATCAAAATGGAGAATATATTAATGCTCCTGTGGAAATAAAATTAAATAAGGATGATTCATATAAATTTTTTGGACAAAGTATAAATAATAAAACATTTAAGATAACTGATAAAGGTATATATTCAATATCAAAACCACATTTATCTAATTGGATATTAAGGACAATTATTTCAAATTTAGAATATTCAACTGATTATATAAAAAATAATTTAATAATAACGGATGCGACTGCTGGTTTGGGTGGAGATTTAATTCAGTTTTCAAAATATTTTAAAAAGGTTAATGGTGTAGAATTAAATAAAGTTCACTTTGATATGTTACAATATAATGTTCATGATGTACTAAATTTAAAAAATGTGTTTTTATATCATAAAAATTATTTAAATATTTATAATAAATTAGAAAATCATATTGTTTATATAGATCCTCCATGGGGTGGAAAAGGTGTAGTAAAAAAAAAAGATTTAATGTTATATTTAGGAGACAAGTGTATATATTTTATTATTAATAAGTTATATGATTTAGATATTAAGTATCTATTTTTAAAAATACCTCATAATTTTAATTATCATTTATTTTTACATAAAATTAATTATAATCAAGTAACAATATTTAAAAACAGAAGTGTTTGGTTAATTATGTTAAAAAAATAAATTTAATTTTTAATAACACAATTTTCACACATAAGACCAGGTCTAGCAGCTACGTTAACTAAATTTGTTTCTAAAAACATATCAAATTCGTTTATTTTTTTATCTAACTGTTGGACAGTAGCGACCCTTTTAGAATCAACCGCAATAGATCTACGACCAAGACCATGAATATCAAATGGTTCGCACATTTGACCTACTATATCTGTTTTACATACAGTAACATTATTAATAGTATCAGCATTACATGGTTCACAGCTATATATATCTGTTGTTAAATTTCTATCATTAAGAATAACTTGGTTACCATTATCTGTTAAGTAATTTCGAAAATTATAACTTGATCGAATATCGTTTTTTTTCATAAGATCACAGTTAATAATAGTATTAGCTCTGTAATCTGTAAATTGTCTTCCATCAGCCATTTGAGCAGGGCAATTTTTATATTTGTTATTTGGGACTTTGAGATGATCCATTATACTTATTTCAAAGAAATTTATTTGAAATAATAATTTATTTAATAAGTCCCCATCTATTTATACCATTTTTGTTTTGCATAACAATATATTTTTTCCCATTATTTTCTGAAACTCTTTCTGTACCAACTTCTAATTCCGATGGTTTTTGATTAGGGACTTTTCTAGTTTTTTTTTTAACAATATTTACTACTTTGGTATCAGATGGCGTATGTGTTGCTAATATTTCTTCTAAATTTAAATTGGTTATATTATCAATACCATTTTCAAGACTACTTTCAAGACCACTTTCAAGATTATTTTCTTGATTTGTATCAACTATAATTTCATCTACTTGTTTAACATTTTGAAATAATACGTCTTTTTCTT
>Ga0080013_1004208_pt1 | contig 14329 bp, 6 predicted proteins | sample ETNvirenome_6_85_FD_69236 | JGI IMG/M metagenome (GOLD analysis project Ga0080013, IMG submission 69236) | Marine viral communities from the Pacific Ocean - ETNP_6_85 (SPADES assembly) (version 2) | ecosystem: Environmental > Aquatic > Marine > Oceanic | place: Pacific Ocean | collected 2013-06-19
CTTCACCACATCATCTCAAGAGTTAGCTTGTACAGCTGACCATTGTGAATTGTAGAATAGTCATTGTAGATTGGTTGGATACAGTAGATTCTTCTACATGGGAAACAAAAGATGAAGTACAACTCAAATTGGTAAAGCAGCTAGGTTGGTTAGTCAGTAACCAAGATGGTTGTGTAAAACTAGCTGATACTCTATCAGAGGGGGAATACTATGGTATTACCGCTATACCCTCTGGATGTATACAATTGGTGGTTGATTTAGTGACCGGGGAACCCGAGAGTTACTGACGCAGGGAGCAACGCTTTCTTCACTCGGGGCCCGATCGTTAATCCTCATAATAGCTGGGTGCTCCAACTATATCTCTGAATGCTTCATACTTAGTCACGGGTACTACCTGACCTAAGAATTTCTCAATATCTACTTCTCCCTTATTGGCTAGATCGCCAACTAAATCAAGAATAGACTTAGCTTGGTTTACACCGGGACCAAACAACGTGCTTTGTAAACGTTCTGATGGACGTTGCCACCAACCGTACTTATATGGCAACCATATATCAGCTAACTGTGCACCAGGCGCTGTAAGCAAACCAGTTCTATTTACAAGACCGATAAACTTCTTCCACTCAGGTACATCCTGCATATAATCATCGTCGTCATCACCATACTGGATCATCTGTCTTACCGCTTGTGTAAACAGTACCATACCATACATGGCTGCAAACGTTGCTAACAAGCCAGCTGCCATCTTAGCTTGCTGATAAGCTTTTTCTGTACCTTCTCCCTCCGCAAACCTTACTCTATCTCTGATAGCAACCATATAGGTATTAGCATAGGTAGTCATAAAGCTCTTGAACAAGAGTAGTGGTGCCATACCAGGATGTCTGAATGCTTTGGCTGCTGTTGCTTCATTTGGACGAGTAATAACCTGATCTACAAACCTGAGTGTTATACCACGTGGATCCCAATTGAACTCTCCAGGTACATCATAGAACTCTCTGTGACCGGCATCATACCAACGAATAGCTTCTTTAATCTCAGCTCCGGTTAAACCAAAATCTTTAAGGATTTTTATTTGCTGCTTGATGGTTGAATCTAGCTTTACACCCTTCTTACCCTTTTGAGCTTTTGACAATGATTTCAACGTGCTTAATACATACCGTTGTAAATTGTTTGCAGCCATAACCTGCTGCATCTGCGTCACAGTAGTTAATAGATACATTTCAAATACAGTATCCATATTGAATACCGCTCTACCTTTTCGAGCTTTGAATCTACCCTTTGGTATATCACCTAAACCAAACAATTTATATAGGTTTTTCATTATAAGTTTTGAACCCATACCTTGCGCAGCAATACCAGTTCTTATAAAACTGGGCCCAACATATCTAACAGCAGCAGATTCACCCTGGGTTTTGATATCAATAATTCCAAGAGCTTTAAGGAACATAGCTCGTTTAGCTGTTTTACCCTTAGGATAAAGCATCGCATCTAGTTGCTTACCTCGAAACACTTTACTCATTCCATTCATGGCGCGTAAACCAGCATACACACCGGCCATACGTAGATCATTCATAAAACCAACTGGGTTCTTACTACCTAAAGCTAATGGGGTAAAGAATTCTGGCATAGAAGCTAGAGTTACTAGAGGCATTAATGTTACAGTTGCAAAGTTCATAAACCACTGGGTAAAGCGTCGCGCTCCAAACCAAGCTGTATCCATCTTATACCTATGACGGATAATATCCATCATGTCATTAACTTCTTTCATAGCTGCTTCAGGATTAACGCGCCTCTTTGTTGAATCTTTTCGATTGTAATCGGCTATTTCTTTCTCAATCTCAGCTTTCATATCCCAAAGTTTTTCATCGTAATGGCCAAACAGTTCAGCATAAAGAGTTTTCTCTATGGCCTTATCAACAAAGCGCGGAAGCGAAGCTTGTAAGTCATTAACCAAAAGCGTTCCCAAATCTTTGCGCGACACTTCTTTTTCTATTTTTTCGAAAAGCTCTACTTGATACTTACGAATTCTTTTGCTTTTTTGGTTATAAGCAGTAGTAGTAAAATCTCCAGATATAAAACCGCCACTATTAATTGCTATATTATATGCATCAGTTGCTGCATACTTCTCATAATCATTTTTAGCATCAGGATTGTCGACAATACCGATGCGTTCTAGAAGCTTCATAAACTTCTTTCTACCAGCTTCGGTATTAAGCTCTTCTATATTCCAAACTCTTGGTAGCAAGCCACCATCAAGCGGGCGTAACGAAAAACCCTTGGTTCCTTTTTCACCATGTTCGTGGGACCAAACATATATACCTTCTAGAATCTCCTTTACTCTTTGTGCAGCTTTTGCTATTTTCGGGTCTGATATAGGAGTATCTTGAACAAGGAATTTAACCACCGCATCATTAGTATCTTTATCTATAACGCCAAATCTACCAGTCAACACATCTAGAGAAGCCTGCAGAGCGACCCTGAATTGACCCATAGCCATGCCTTTGCGCTGGATGTAATCCAGACCACCCTTTAATCCACTAACGCGCTTAGTCTCACTAGGATCGCGCTGGATTATGTCTGCGAGTTTAGCCATAGTAAGAGATGCATACCTATAGCGTCGCAGAGCTTCAACTGGTTTCGACCACATAAATGTAGCGAAGTTAGTCCAAAATCTCTGATGCTGACCAGCGTTTCGTTTATACTCAGTTGCTTCTGGTTCTGTAGCCGGTGAAACAGACCGCAATCCTTCTTCACCATTATAATTATCACCAAGAGTATTTACTATATTTTTACTATCTGGATCTTCACGGAATTGTTCTTGTAGTTTTATTTGCTTTTTCAATAATCTTGATTCGGTAATAAATTCTTTTGTATCTTCCTTACTTTTATAAAGTTCTATTCTTGTTTCAGCTTCTGGAATTGAAATCATTTCTTCAAATGTTTCTTTTTCTTTTTTGCTAACACGTTTTTTATCTGTGGTTGTTAAGGTTGTACCTTGACTTTTAGCTTGTTTTTGAGCAGCTTTTGTAGCTATTTTTGTAGCCTCTATAAAACTCATTTTAGGATTATCTTTTGCACTTGCTATCGCATCATAAAAAGCTGTAAAATATGCTTTAGCAATTTCCTTATCATCTTGCGGTATTCCGTTTTTCCATTCAATTTTTCTTCTACTAGTATTCGCAATTCTTGAATTTATACTTTTAGGAATTGGCATATAAATACCCCAAAAATGTAATCCACCAATAGCTTCAGAATTTTTACCTTCTAAATATAATTGTATAATGTGGTCTGCTTCGAATTCTATACCTAAAAGTTTTCCTAAATATTCCGCAAAACTGGTCATTTCTTTTCTTTGGCGATCGCCTAATTTTCCTAATGCCCCACCCTTTTCCCCGTATAATGAATAAGAATTTTCTATCATTTCTATAGCTTGTTCATTTGTAAGAGTACGATCTTTTAATAATTGTTTTGTTACTTTTTCATTTATACCCTTAAAGGCTTCTTTGCGTAATAACTTAGCTACTGGGTTATCAGTTAAACCTTTAAATAAAACAAATAAAACATCTAGCGTATTTTTTTTAGCTTGTACTACCGCGGCAGCGCGATTGGCTGCTGCTATTCGCTGTGAAACAGTCTTTTTGCTACCTACAATATTGCCATACATTTCTATTAATGCTGGCTCAATAAGACTTGATTTATCAAGTTTTTTATAATGGTCTACAACATGTTTTACAAATATTTTCTTTTGTTTATCGTTAAGTTTTTCCCAATTAACATATTTAATCTTGAATTCTTTTTTATTAATTTCAGAAAGAAGTTTATTAAAATCGTTGCCTAACATCTCTAGAGCATCTTGTATAGATGTTTTAAGAAAATAATCACTATCTCTGTAATTGCGAGCTATATAATCCCCGAGAGCGTAATCAAGTTGTGCCGTACGAGTATGTAATTTAATACGCTGATCAACAGCATTATTTCTAATTTTTTCAACCATATCAGAAATTTGCTCTACACCTTGAGTATCATAATCAAATACATTTTCACCGGATAATCTTCTATCCATTCTAATTATTTGCGATGTAATAACCTTAGCGGTAATTTGTGTATTTCCAGTTTGTTCCCATTCGGTTGAATGAAGAAATGTATTTGAATATGGATATACTTCAGGTTTTGTTTCTGAATATAAATTTATCAATAATTTAGCTATATCCTGTGGTTGTAAATATATAGCTTTACCAAGATACTTGCTTCTTTTACCAAAAATAATATTATCAAGAGTTGGTGTTATTTCTACAGGAAACATTAATAATAACGAAGCAACTACATTAAATTCCATAGAATATTCACCTGTAGTTTGTCGAGATGCTACAGGAGTATATCTATACTCATCAGATCTAATAGCATCTTTAGATCTCATAATTTGCGCAATAAATTGTACAAAATTATTTTTAAGCGGTTTAATTAAAACATTAAAGTATTTACTTTCTTTAAGCGTTGGAAATACAAGTTCAACCATATTTTTTATATTTATTGAACCGTTTTTTCTTAATTCATTAGCAAAAGTTTTAACTTCTTTTGTTATTTTAGGTGGATAAGAATGCGCTAGATGAACTTGTCGCAAACCCTCTTCATCTTTAGGCGCTGGTAACGCTTTTGGTTCCTCTTTCTTTGCTTTCTCTGCTGCTAGCTTTTTCTTGCGTCTTTCTTCGTCAGTTAATGCCTCTTTTTCTATAGCCTCAGTAAATACCTTTGTTTTCTCCTTGATTAGCTCATCTGTTTTTTTGGTTAATGCTTTTTCTAAAAGTTTAGTAGCAACGTCTTCAACTTCAACTTCTTTAGGTTTAAAACCTACTTTTTTCTGAGCTTCAGCAAGTCTCTTTTTATACGAAGCTTCTGTTTCATCCGCGTAAGTATCTAATTTATAATCACCAGTTTTATGGCGTTTTTTAAACATATCCTGGTCGCTAAGAATATAACCAGATCCTCGCTCTATTCTTTCTGATTCTCTACCGCGCGCCCAATCTGCTGTTTCTTTAGAATCAACTGGGCCAAATACTTTTGTTTCTTCACCAGATACATTATCTAGAAATCTTCTATCAGCATCCGTATATAGCTCAAGACCAGCATTAGTTAAAGCTGCGCCTTCATCTTCTTCTCCCCATGGATCTCTAGTTGGTTCTTGAACACTGTAAACATTTCTTGGGGTCCACTCTGTTTTACTACCCATTGGGGTTACACCTTCAGTAATCATATCAGATACAATCTTATCTATATCGTGCATCTCTAAAACTTCGCCTTCTCCTTTTATTTCGAAAGTATCTATTAATTCAGGACCATCACCAACATCTTCTGATACTGTTATTTCGTTGGGTTTTTGACTATCGTAAGTAATTTCAAAAACTTGCTCACCTTCTACATCCTCATCTAGAAACTCATCAAATGTACCAACAGCATGAGCAAATTTGTATGTAGTAGAAATCGCTGTCATACCAGCCCAAGGTGCTTTTGCGGCTGCAGCTACTTTGGTTGCACCCTCAACTAATATAGTAGGATCAACAGCAGCGCCGGCAACTATGCCACCAGTCTGTTTAAGGAATTTCCTTTTGCTGAGATCTACTTCTTCGGCTCTACCAACATCCCGCTGTCTAAGACCTTTACGGGTTGCTTTGATTTCTTCTTTTAATGTATTGATCGTATCCTTTGTGGTGCTGATATCTCGAGCAAAGTCTTCAGGTGAGTATTCATCTTCAAAGCCTTGCGGTGCTATCCGACGATTTAACAGTTTAAGTCGATCTTTAGCTGTTACTAACTGTTGTTCTAATTCTGGTAAACTAGCTTCCTCTTCTATTGAAACTCTAGGTGGTTGCTCAATAGATCTAAGTCCTCCAGCATCCTGCCCAAGTATACCGGGAAGATCTTCATCAGTTTTACCAGCAGCATAAAACTTTGTTTTTCTTGCTGTTTCTGTAATTTTTTCACCGGCAGTATCATAAAATACTGCTATGCCAAACTCTAACATCATATCTTCGGTAACTACAATTGGAGCATAATCACGACTAAACGTTGTTTTCCAAGCTTTTATAACACCATCAATAAACTGCTTTATAAAAGTTCTTCTATCCTCTTTAGATATTCTAGCTGTAAATGTTACTTCATCAGCTAAAGGTTTATAATAAGCTAGCATTTCTTGGAGAATTACATAAGCTAAAGTACCAGCACGATCTGTACCATCTTGATTAAGTAAACCAGAATTACCGAAAGCTGCCGCCTCTAGATGTTCTAAAGTTGCTCCAAATAATGGATCATTATCACTAATAGCTAAAACACGAGATAAATATTCTTGTCCTTTTTTTCGATTAGTTTGAGTATCCGCTCTATTACGAGTATATTCTTGTATTTTACCTTTTAAAAACTTATGCACAAGTGCTCGCATTTTGGGTAAAATAACACCAGCAAATTGATTGGCTACTCTATATGTTTCGTTCTTTACATCTTTTTTACTAGGATTTTGAATACCTCTCTTTTTTAAATTCCTTCTAGCTGTAAGTTCATGTAAACTATAAAATTTACCATGTAATAATTCATGTACTGCTGTTGCAGCTGTTACGCCATTTATACCACCCTCCATTAAGGATTCCATAGGAATTCTAAGTGTGTTTTCACCAGCTATATATACACCCCCAATATCATCAACTGTAGAATTTAATTCAAACTCTACATTTAGTTTTTCACCACCAACTGTATCAGAATATAGTTGACCATAAATACGTAATATTTCTTCCAATTCTTTATAGTTTTTCTCGAAATCAGGATTTTGCGCTCTTTGTATAGCAATAACTTTTAATTGATCGCTTTTATCTTTTACAAGTTCTTGTTGTATCCAACGACCATATTGAAATATATATGGAATTCCGCCTATACCTTTTCTAGGAACTGGCAAACCCTCCTCTGTTCGTTCGGGTTCACCCATTTTATTAAGATATTCAGTTTCTGCTTCGTCTGCTATTCTAATTGTATTGTAAACTTCTCTAAGTGATATCTCGTTTCCTTGTTCTGTAGTTATAACAGAAAGACCAACTGAATTTAAAGCTTGTTTTCCAGTAGCCTTTAAACTTTTATAAAAACCTCTTATTACATCTTCATTTATAAGATTATATGTTTTGGCTATTAATTCATTTATACTTCTTGGTCTATCTATTATTGCTTCTGCGCCTTCTTCCTCACCCATGGGTTTTTGACCCACAGTATTAAGGGCTTCAGCATCATTAGCTAATTCTCTTTCTAAAGCAGCTGCTGCAGCTCTTTCTTCTTGTTGTGGACCAGGTGTACCATCTCCAAATTCTATTTCATCCTTTTCAGCTGTAGTAATCGGCTGTTGAATGGGAGCAAAAGGTTGTTCATAACCAGAAGGAACTTCACCAGATATTTCCTGCCCTTGTGTTCGAGCAGCAGCTTGTTGTTGTAATTTTATTCTTGATTCTGCCTGCTCTGGCGTTTCCAAAGTAGGTTCAGTACCATAAGTAACTGCCATTTCGCTAGCTGGAGTTCCGAAATGGCCATAAAAACCAGAAGTTTCTACACCAGCACCAGGTATTGCACCTTCTATTGTTGTATCTATTCTAGAATCTCTAACAGTAGGTTCATCATAAGTAACAGTTGGAATTGTGCTACCATAAGGATCTGGCATAGATCGAGCTTGTTCTACAGTAGGTCCTGGAGGAGGAGGTTGTTGGCGATCTCTTCCTAAATATCTCTGAAGCCCTTCTAAAGCAGTCGCCCCACCTCCAAGTGTAGTACCCATTGTAAGACCAGCCATAGTAGCTTGATGTAAACGATCTACTTGAGGAGTAAATAAACTTACAAATAAGTTTATATTTTCAGTGTTTGTTACATCTTCACCTATCTGTGGATTAGCCTTTAAAATTTCTCTAGTTATTGTAGCTATTTCAGTTAAACCTTCAGCTATATATTCACCACCACCGGCAGCTAATATTCTAATAATACCTTTTTTAGATGCTGCTCCTAAATACAAACCAAATGGAATTAATTCAGGAATCACCTCAAACGCTGTTTGCCAAAGAGATTCATTAATTCTGTAGGCATACGGCAAGTTTGGATCCATATCGGCAAAATGAGTTGTAAAAACCATCGGACCGAAGGCAGCAGTTGCACCGCCCATTGTTGCTAAAGTTGTTGTTTTAATACCGGCAAATTTACCCTTTCCACCAAGTCCCCTACCAAAAAAACCACCAATCATACCACCAAGTGTTATAGGAGCTGATTGTTTCATAGAGTAAAATGTAGATGGCTTCATCCCTAGTATGTTATCACCAGCTGTATCATAACTAGGATCGCGAATATATATAGGGGCATTTAATAATTGCTTGGCTTGCATTTTAGCAATCCTAGCATCCATATGACTAGGTAAATCTTCGATAGCTTGTTTTTGTTCTTTCCAGCCCGTTAAATTTTCAGGATCAGAAAATTCTTGTTCTGCTAAATATCTTTCTGCTGGATTAAAACTATGAATACTTGGGGTTTCATAATCTCCCTGCATCTGTTCAGCTAACACGCGGCCGGCGCCCAAAAGAACCTTTTCACCAACATTACTTTCTGCTGCAAGGGGTTCATACCAAGGGATTTCTCTTCGCTCGCCCTCTGGCGTATAACCCTCATATACATCTTCAAAACCTAGATTATATTTTTTCCATATATTATCTTCGTCTTCCTTCTTTTTTTTCTCATATGAATATGTATCATTAAAGTCATATCCTGGTTGATCCCATACATTAGTCATAATTATCTAGCATAACCTGTTGCTGGTGATCTACCGCGCTTTTGCCACTGGTATAGATCTTGCTGTCTCGTTAGGTATTCCCAATGAGCTTTTATAGCTTCTTCACTTGCTTCTGGCTTTCCTTTTTCTTTTGCCATTTCCCTATGGTCTGCAACTATTTTTCTCCATTGTTGGTCGGATATACCAAGTGGAGGAGCTAGTCTCGTTTCTGGTACTTTTTCCGTCAAATGAGGATATCCTATTTTTTCAATACCATATTTTTTACCATATGCTTCAACAATATTTCTAGCTTTTTTAGGTTTAACATCTGTAGTTTTTTCATTTAACCAAGTCAGGGGATTTTTAGTTGGATCTTCTCCTTCAGTTGTTGTATCTAAATAATATGTTGGATCATCTAGTATTCTTTTCATTATATCACCAACATATTGCTTCGTTTGCTGAGATATAGTATGAGCAGCATCACTAATAGCATTAATAGCAATTGATACTTCATTTTCAGTAACAACGGGTTTATCATGTTTAGCATTTATTTCTTCTACATGTAATTTTATTTCTTCGGCAATGGTTCGATTAATTCTTTTATAATTTTCTTGATCGGTTAAGGGCCAAGATGGGGAATATACAGCTTTTCCGACTGTAACATCAGCCAATCCAACCCTTTTCTTAGCTTCTTCCATAGCTTTTTCTTGATGCTTGGAAAACTTATAACCACTAGCAACAAGACCACCATAAGCATCTTTATAGGCTCGCATCGTGGGGTCAGCAACATAAAGATTTTGATCTGGATTTTCTCCAAACTCTTCTCTAGCTTGATATTCTGAAGGTACTCCAGATTGACCAAATAAAATATTTAAATATCGTTCTTGCTTTTGTTCCTTAGTTAAAGGTGGAGGACCTTTACCTTCAGCTTCTAATTCAAGACTTCGTTCTATAAGATCATTAGCTTGAGTAGAAGGTATTTTGTTTATTTCCTGCAATCTATTAATTACAGCTCTATATTGTGGGCTTGCTTTATCTAACGCCTCAACTTGATGAATAAAATCTTCATCGCTAAACCCTGTTCCTGCTCCATAAAATTGACTACCTATATCTGCATTATATCCAGTTAATTGCCGTTGCAAATTAGCACTTTCTTGATCAACTGCTTGTTCTTGCTGCTTCAATAAAAGATTAATTTGTTTTATTTGATTTTGCGTTTCCGCGCCTTTTATAGCTAGTTTATCTGCTTCTACTTTATTACCCTGGTTTATAGCGGTGTTTTCAGCATCTTGTATTTTTGCTAGTTCATCTAAAGCTCTATTTCTAACAAGCATTAAATTATTAAGATTTTTTGCAATATAATCAGGAGAATGGGCTAATCTACTTTGAGCTTCAGCTATTTGTATATCACTAGCTTTAGTTGTATAAGCCGGTGTAGCAAAATCTTCATCACTAAGTCCAGTTCCTATGCCAGATAAATCAGTATCTGTAAACTCTAACTCTGCTGGATGAAGTTCTCTACCTTTAGCCAACAAAATATCACTTGTGTAATTTGTTGACGCTTTTCCTTCTCTTTCTTGTTGCTTTGCAAGTGCATCATTATAAATAGCCTTTTCACGAGCGTATTTAGACATTATTTCTCCATGTCTTTGAGCAGCTCTTACTTCATTTCTTGCAGCCCTCGCATCAGCTACAGCCTGTCTAGCTTCAAACTCCTGCCGCGCCTTGTGTTCACCCCAAACGTCAAAAGCAGATGCGATAGATTTCCCCCACCAATCGTGTTTTCCACCCCTGTAAATTGGTCTCTGTGGGTATACTAATCCTGGTAATGCCATGTTATTATCCTATTAGTTAAAAGCGTGCTGAACCAGCAGGGGTTCCTCTAGAAAAGTCTGTTGTTGCTCCATAAGTTACCTTAGGCATTGAACCGGTCGTAGTCGAAGGTTTCGTCCAACGATTTAATGCACCACTATTTAAAGCTGAACTAAATACGCCAGAAATATTACCGATTAAATCTGCTGTGCTCGCAGCTTTATTATAAGCACTAGGGTCAGGAGCCATAAATACACTCTCAGGAAGATTATATCGATGCTCCATGTCTGCTTGTCTTTGTCCTATCTCACCCTGTTTTCTCATTAACTTACCTTCAAGTGTTGATTCGGCTATACCCTGATCTACACCTAATCCTTTGGTCATTCTTTCTTCTTCTAGATCAGATTTAGTTAATGCAGATGCACCAACCTGGTCAGCACCTTCTATATCCTGAAGACTAGATAAATGAGATTGCTGAAGAGCTCTATTTTTCATTTCGCTTTCTATAACACTAGCAGAATCATTAATAGCCGCATTATAAGCAGCACCCCATCCACCGCCAGCGCCGCCAGCGGCACCGGTTTGACTAAACTTACCTGCTAATCCACCCGCTATAGATGAATCAAGCATGTGCTTTTCTCTAGCAGCTCTCTGACTTTCTATATCGGGAGCTCTAGCACCGCCAAAAAGATTAGTTATATCTGTAGTTCTTCTTCCGGCATAAGTATCAGCTAAACCCTGTCCGCGGGTAATACCTTCCCGTCCTATACCTTCTTGCTGGGCCTTATAAAGATCTCTTAAGTTTTCTTGAAATAAATTAAGATTAGCTTTTTCGCCAGTTCTAGCAATTCTTCGGTCATCTAATTCTTTAGCGTATTCGAATTGCTCCATTTGCAATTTATATTGGTCTTCAGCTAATTGCATAGCCGCTTTATTAGCCTTATGGCCAAAATAAGCATCTGCAAGTCCAAATAAAACCGCTGCTCCTGCTACTTCTGCTGCCATATTATTCTCCTAATTATTTTTCGCCCCAACCCGTGCTCCCAGGTATATCACCAACATTACCACCCATTGGTCCCTCACCGCCACCGACTTGAGAACCGCCCGGACAGGTTCTAACACCATCTTTATCTACAACGGTATCTTCATAATAACAAACATTTCCTTTGCCATCAGTATAATGCTCATTTGGACTCGGTTCACCATCTTTATCACCATCACCATCACCGTCACCGCTGCTTTCTTCTCTCCTTGTAACAACACCTTTTGGTACACTAGCTATATCAAGATCAAGTAATCTTTCTCCAAAAGCGCCAGGTTTAAAATCAAGACCGGTAGCTGGATCTCCTAATTTAGCTTCAGCTGCTAACCTCTGTAAAGGTTCTGCTGCTTCCCATCTAGACATATCTAATTTTTTCTGTAGTGTTGCGGCTTCGTCGGCATCTACGAGACGCTGTCTAGCAAGATCTCTTACCATATCTTCTTCAGCATGTAACATAGGTGTACTAAAGGACATTCCAGATGATGCAAACTGTTGAGCTTGAGCAAGAACAGCATTATTAAAATCACGCTCTCTATCTATAGCCCCCATATCTTCACTTCTTTTTCCTAAACCTTTAACCTCGCCGATCATGCTACCTCTAATAGATTCTGCAAACGGGGTTCCAAATTTTTGTTTTACATCTACCCTTTCTGTTTCACTACCAGGAACCTCGGGGCTTACGGTAGGTGTTTTATATCCCATTGCTTTAGCAACGCTAGTTCCTCCAGTTCCTCCAGTTACTACTCCTCCAGTTCCACCTGTTTTAACTGTTCCACCAGTAGTTTCTTTCTCAGGTGTATCAAGACCTGTAACATTGCTTAAAGTTCGTTGGTGTTCTCCACCAGAACCTTCGGGTCCCTCTTGACTATACCAACTACCATCTTTTTGTTTATTATACCTACGACCATCAGGACCAATTAAAACATCATCACCTTCGCGTGTAAATTCTACTGCGCTCCTGGATGGATCATCCGCTGGACCGGAATAAGGATCATGAGTTCCATAACCTTTTTGTTTTGCTGTTATTCCCATATAAAACTCCTAATTAGAATAATCCTAAGTTGTTATAGTAATAAGTAATACCATTAAGTTGAAAATCTGAATTATCAGTTTGGGTCACTTTAAATCCAATCTCTGTTGTCATCAGCTCAACAGGAATAAGCACCCCTGGTCTAGTATCACCACTTAAAGAGAATGCAGTAGTGAGCGACGAGGGGCTTCTAGAATCCCACTTATGTTGGAGATCAGCTGTTCCTGTAAACATTACATCTGAACCATATATCTGCTTCCATACTCCAGGTTGATCTAAAGAATTAAAGGAGCTACTTACTTCTACGTCTATATCTGCGGTGGAGCTAGCTGTTTCATCCTGAAAAGAATCTGGATCGAATGAATATACATGCTCATCACTACCCTCTTTGACCCTTACAAATAAGTAATTTCTATATGCAACCATATCTAATATTTCATTAGAAACTGTCCATCTGGTCCATGCCATTAACCCAGCTTTCGAAGAAAGAGTAAAAACAAACATATCAGTATTGTTTGCCAATATATACTGGTTATTACCTGGAAAATAAACAGCTTTCGGTTCATAAGAAGAAGAAAGAGATGCTTTAACTAACTCAGCTATTGGAGAGCCAACATCTACAGTAGACATTGTATCTGTATAAGTTTTTTGACCAACAGAATGAATTCCAGTTGTATTCAAATAAAACACATCTTCATTTATAGGGGCTATAGTTCTAAAATAACTAACAAAAGCGTTATCTACAGTAGTATCTAATACGGTTAAAGCTGGATTTGGATTAGTTTTCCACAGTTGAATACTATTTTGCATAAAAGCACATAAATATCCACGATATGACGTTACCGCCTTTAAAAACTCATTACCCGATGCTTCTAATCCTGCTGGTAACCCAAGTGTTCCACTAGAATCTTTTACTTTTGACCAGTTTGTTGGATCCTCAGTAGCAGAATACTTAACATACGCTGGATTAGAGTCTTCAGGTTCTACACCGAAAATCTTAGAATCATGGACACAAACTGATTTACCATTTGGGCAGTTTGCATCAGTTACAACAACGTTAGTACCCGCTATCATATCTGATACATCACCATAATGATGTACGATAGTTCCATCATCGTATTCAACAACAACATAAAGAGTGTTATTAAATACTAGAAATTGCCAAACTTGTAGAACCTCATTACCTGCGTCACCTGGATCTGGTAAAGCTAGTGTATAAAGAGATGTACTCATTGGCCCGTCAGCACCCACACCATATCCAGAAAGTGTTTGAGAACCAGCAGTTGCATGTCTTACAGTATATAAAGATTCGTTATATTCAAATAAGCCAACCGAATCTGCAGTTAAAGCACTTGATATTTTATCCATTCCGGCTCGCTTTTTAACAGCAAAACCAGGATTAATGAAAGCATTCTTGCAATCATACAAACCAAGTTGATCAACAACCTGTTCGGCTTTTCTTTGATCTATGCCGTTTCTAAAATCTTGAAGTGTCTTTGCGGGCATTAACTGACCCCTATGTGTAAAACATAACTAATCCCCCTAGGGTGTACGCTACAATCAAGACTGCAGCAATACGCCAAGCTATTATGTATAGCTTAATTAGTTGTGCTATTGTTTGAACTGTCTGAGCTATCAGACTCATCATGATCGTCAGAGCAATCGCCAG
>Ga0080013_1004209_pt1 | contig 14329 bp, 7 predicted proteins | sample ETNvirenome_6_85_FD_69236 | JGI IMG/M metagenome (GOLD analysis project Ga0080013, IMG submission 69236) | Marine viral communities from the Pacific Ocean - ETNP_6_85 (SPADES assembly) (version 2) | ecosystem: Environmental > Aquatic > Marine > Oceanic | place: Pacific Ocean | collected 2013-06-19
CTTGATAGCGCCTGGCCATTCCAACTGCAGGTAAGGTTGCTTCTGCGTATTTGTTTCACGACTATAAAACTTTTTAGAATAAAAGTTTGTTGCTGATACTGATGTATCAACGCCAGCTGCAGTGGCCTCAGTTGCATCTTTACATTCTTGAGCATTTGACATTCTAAAAAGAAAGCCATGATCTGCAGATCCACCATTAGCAATAGAAGTTCCTGTAGCGTAATTAAGAAAAGCCTTGAAATAATCAGTAACATCTATTTTAAGGTTTTCTTCACCATTAACAAAACTTGCTGAGCCGGAATTAGAATCATAAACTGCAGTTGCATATCCCAAATAATTATTGGCACCTGTCTGACCAGCATTACTATCTGTTTTCCATGCAACTAAATTTGTAGCTGATAAAGCATTAGCAAAACCTGTATTACTAAAGTTATCATTATCTAACCCACGGCCTTCAATCCAATTTGATGTAATAGGGAAGCTCCATATATCAAAATTTTCTGGCACCGTATCAGTAGATGGCGTATTAAACATATAAATGTAAGCAGATACAGTTGAATCAGTTCTTGGGTCGGGATACTTACCAGTGCTTACAATACCAGCACTTAGAGAAGTAAGACCAAACTTAACCAACATTCTTGCCCACTCTTTCCTGTCATCACGGCGATCATTAACTTTATTCCACACTTCTAATACTGGTGTTAAACCAAAATTAGCAGTTGTAGAATATTCCGTAATCCAAGTATCTATTTTTGAAAATGCTCTTGCGTAGCTCATTTTATTCTCTCATTAATATCCGCCACCGCCTGCAGTTCCGGCTGCCGCAGTAGATTGGTCTGCAGATCTTCCAATAATATCAAAATTAGGATACTTTAACTCCCAGACTGAATCTTGTGGAAATTGCAAAATACCACTACTCGTATTAGCATTGATATTAAGTTCTGTTCCAGAATAAGTTCTCGTACCAACAGTAGTGGTTCTATTAATTATTTTTAAGTTAGGGACCGACCTAACTGTTCGTAACGATTGCAATCGTGCTTGAATATCTGGAATAACAATACTATCATTAAAATTAGTGCGACCCGTATCAAATAATCTTTGTAACACCATAATACATTCCATAAGAGCTACTTGGCCATTTACTCCTGCTGATGGAACCATCGTAAAGTCAACTCCAATATTAATTATGCGACCACTAGTTAACTTTATTGTATCAGAAAAGGATTTAAAATTTTTAATGTAAGTTTCTATATTGTTCTTTATCACATCTGATGGTAATGTTAATTGTTTTTGATTATTTCTTGTTATCATAAACATTTCAACACCCATGCTATTATTTGGATCTTTTCTTACAAAGTTTCTAAACACACTGCCAAATGAAGCAGGCATAGACATTACTCTTGCTTGATAATCTTGCAAAGTTACACAGCGTAATTGAGAACCCATATTGAATACAGCATTTTCTCTAATCGAAGCTACTGTTTCTGCTTGTTCACCACCACTTGCTTGCTCGCCATTAGTGCAAGCCAAACTATTAGTAACATTTGTTACTACAGTAGCAGATAATGAATTCATCTCAGGAGTTGCAAATATTAGATCTTTATTTATTATTCTTGTTAAGCTGCCAACACCTACGTTAGTAGCTACGCCGCCGCCAGCCCTATAAGTTACCGTAATTTCTGTATTTTGCGGCGCAACACCAAGTGATTTAGTCTTTAAAAAATTAGTAGAGTCAATAGATGCAGGAGCAAATCCTGAAGGAGATCCACGTAATGTAGGTGGTAAAACAAAATCATTAGGATTTGGAATAATATCAGCATCTGCCTCCATTAATACTCCAGGGCCAAATCTTATAGAAGTTAAACCGGAAGGATCACGTTCTACTACAAATCTCTTAGGAACTCTTTTTAACCTCATAATATAGCCAGCATCGCCTGAAGTATTACTTGTATTAACATCACCGACAAAAACTGTGTCTCTAGCTAAATTATCAACTTCATAATACTCACTACCGTCTGCGGCAGAAACAGACATTACTTCATTAATATTAGAATCTGGTAACGTAAGCTTCAAAAATTTCACTGGGTCGCCGGCTGAATATCTAAATATTTTTGAAATACCTGCAACTGCAGAAACGCTAGAAACACTTACAGTAGTAGTGGCACCACGCGTCTGTATTATTCTATTAGCTGGGTTTGAAAAATCTACATCACTTAAGGTTTCAAAGGCAACTACAGGTTCATAATTAGTAAGAACAGTTGCGCCTTTTTTCATAGTAAACAATGATTCAGCTGATGTAGTATTAGCAAAGTCAGCAGATACAGCGAGATTAACTACAGCAGGTGTCGTATTATTAGGCTTATATCCAAAATTTTCTGCTAATGAAATAATATTTTTTAACTCTACAGCTCGATTGATATAAGCTTCATTTACTTGCCTATCAATATTAAAACTTAAAATATCTCCTACATAAGCAATCAACTCTAATAAAGCCATACCACCAGATGCATCGTTAAAATCTCTCCAATCACTGGGGAAATGTCTCTTTACATAATCTATAAGATCAGATTTAATAGAATCAAAATCTTTGGATAAATAATTAATATCTCTATTTGAGGTTATAGGCATTTTAGCTCTCTGGGTTATTCAGAGTAATGTCTATATTATCAACCAACGCTTGTTGATCACTAATTGCATAAGACATATGCACTCTTATTCTATTGTTACCTAATGCTGGTTCTTCTTCTTGCGTTATCATACTTATGTTAATTATTCTTATATAAGGTAAATATGTTTGTATAGCAGTTTCGATTTCTAGTCTTATGTTTTCAAATGTTTCTTCTCTTGTAATAGGTTCAAATAGCTGACCTTGTAATACAGGAATATTAGTACCAAGCTCGCCGTGCATTACTCTTTCACCTTTAGTAGTTAGAAGTAAGGTTTTTATATTTTCTCTTACTGCACTAATAGTATCGGTGTTTCCTTGAAAGAATCCTCGTTTATAAGACTTTAATGGAAACTTTAAATTAATAGAGTTTACGTTTGCTGCGTATTTTTGTTTATTAGCAATAATTTGCGCTCTATCTTGGTCGGTTGAAGTATACCCATCGGGATAGAAAGGATCTACAACTGTATCGGGTCCACTAAAATTTTCTCTTGGCATAATATAATCTCAATTAGTTAACAAATTGATTCTTGCTTAAGAATTGGTTAACCTTCAATGTTAACTCACCTAATCTTTTACGTTGTTGAGTAACCTTACTAATTACTCCTTCTAACTTATTATTCACCTCACCAGTTTTCACACCTAATTCAGTTTTTTCTCTATTCTCCATTGTCTGGCCTGGTAAAGAACTACCAATCGCGGTGGGGCTTTTATCAGTTTGAACCGGTGCAGTAAGTCTTGGATTATCTGCACCTCCGATAATAGTTTCAAAATTAATTTGTTGCTTTCTATTTCTAGTACGGAGGCGACCCGTACTTACCACCTTTGGCGGCTGCGGAATAGAAGTTTTTCCGCCTGGCACATATATTCTTCTTGCGGTTCCTCCGGAGCCTGGTACAGCAACAACGCGGCCAGGTAATTGAACGGTTATATCGGGTTGTTGTTGTAATATAGGTCGTGTTCTATAAGTATCCTTAACTTCTATTGTTTTTTCTAAATTCAATTCTATCTTTGGAAGAGCATGAGTATGATCCAAAAAAGCATCCAATAAAACTTGAGTAGACCCAGCAAAGTCAGCCACCGTATTCATTATTTCTCTCATTAAATTAAGAGTTTGTTGTTGTTGATTAGCTAACTTCTCACCAAGAACTTGTCTGTACAAAGCCCCTGAAACATTCTGAGATGAGATATTATAAATTTCATCAGCTATATTTACAATCATTCCTTTATCATCACCCTCTAACTCACCGGTTTGTTTATTTCCATAAAAGCTTTGATAAGTATAATCTCCTAATCTCTTTATAGAAGAGTCAACAAAATGAATAGTTTTAGTTCTAGTGACACCTACAGACGGATCAACACTTCTTGCCAACTGAACCGACGAGATCGGCTCACCTTCTTCTCCTCCAGAGCGTTCAAAGTCCAGTTCGTATGGATTAGTTACGCCAGGTGGTTGACCAGCAGAAGATTCATAATTAAAACTATTAACTTGATCTTTAGATAATAATTGCCCATCCATTCTAATACCTTGCTCCAAGACTCCCTTTTTATTATTTCTATTAAAAGAATGTCTTACATAAGTTTTGGTTCTGCCTTGTTGAACTACATCTCCAAAAGTCATAGGAATAGAAATATTAGAAAATTCAGCTGAGGGCATGCGGTTTTCAAATTTTTCTCTTAACTTTCTAACATCAAAAGAAAATCCATACCTAAACTTATTACTAGTTTCAGGGTCATTTAACCCTATATATTCACGCGCATAGCTTATGTTCAAAGGACTAGAGTCATTAATCCTGCCAATGTAATATCCCTGTGCAGAAGGTTGTGGACTTTCTTTGAGAATCAAAACCTCCTCGCCAATTTCTGGAATACATATAGTATGCACTGGAAAAAAAGGTGGATAATAAATTTTATCTTGTGTAGCTAATGGATCTTCAACGTCATCATCAATGCCAATAAGTTTGGCGTATACACTAAAGGGCGGAACCAAACTGGCAAATGAAGTAGACTTTAATGCAGTTAAATCAACATCTATAACTACCCCTTTAAAAATCAAATTAGGAGCTATTTGAGTGACGCCATCTGACACATTATAACTAGATTGGATATAGTCAACACCTTTATTAAGTTGTCCAAAAATATTTGTAGGGCCAGCATTCATTTATCTATCTCAACATCTTTAATTTGTGCGCCATTTTTTTGCAAAACATCTTCTAAATAAATTAATTCTTTTTTTGTTTCCGTTATCTTTTGAGTCACTTTTTCAAGAGTTTGCAGCATATTATCATAAACTATCAATAATTCACAATAGCGCTCTGCATTCTCTCGTAACTCTTTTTCATCCATATCAACCTATGAAATCTTCTCTAACAGAAAAATAATTCATCTTTATCTTTTTTAAAGATTTCGTTATCTTTCGACTTGGTAAATCCGTAGCTTCTCTAATATATACATAAAGTTGCTTCTTATTATAAATATTGAATCTCTCATAGTTTTTGAGTATATCATTAACTATTTCCAAAACAGCGAAATCATCTCTTGTATAGTTATCTTTGGCATCCCAATCGTCAAAGTCTCCAATGATTTCATTTATAAACTCTTCATTATGTCGCACAACTTCATCTTCCTCGTATGCATGTATACTAATATTCTGCACAATAATATCTTGATTGTCATCATCAATAAATCGTTTGTTTTTATCAGCATTACATCGCTGAATCATCCAATTTTTTGTGATGGTGCCAAAATATGAAAAAGATTTCTTATTTTTAGTTACGTCAAACTTGCTTAACTTTTCATACAGATGGGTCATTACTTCATGCTCAATCTGTTCTCTATCCCACAATATTTTATTAAAATTATAGGTATAATAAATGTTTTCTACAAGTTTACGAAAGGCAGGCTCTATTACATCTACAAAAACTTTATGCTGTTCATCTATGTCGCCATTTGTGTTAAACTCTACAACGGCTTCTTCTTGATCTTCACCCCAATATTTCATATTTTTCCTTTTAAGTATAGTAACATTTTATTTTAATAAAAAGCTTTCTTTTTTTATATTATAGAAAGTGCCAACTAAGGTATATAACCTTTTTTGTTGTATGCGCTGGCCGGGTAGACCGTTTCAGGCTCCACTTCGGCAGCTTCTTCTACAGTTTTGGGTGTCATATCAGTTGCTTGCTGAACTGACTGGTCTGTAGCTTCTGGCCACTGCGATCCGGCAGATTCTCTTGCGCTTATAGTTGGGTTTCTTACTAATGTGCCTTCTAATATAGTTTGAAAACCTTGTGGTGTTATAGATTCTCTCACCTTATTTATTAAATACAATCCCTCTAAATCAGGCATGACGCCCTTGACTATAACACTTTGAAATGCAGTTATATTAGTAGTACCATGAATAGTAATAGTTACCTTTTTCATATGATTTGCCATAAACTGAGTAACAGTATTTATTGGCGTGTCTTCATTCGACCCAACGACTTTGGCCGCAGACATAGTGGCTTCAATCTCACGCATTTGAGCTAATCGACCAGGTTTATTTTGTAAAAACTTAGATACAGCTGTCCTAATCTCAGGACGCGTTTTTTCTCCACTTTCATCCATAAATAATTGTTTATTTAATGTTACTTCACCTTTTTCATTAATAATAATACCTTTTTCAACATCAAGGCCGTCCTCCTTCAATTCGGGATGACTAAGCATTAAATATGCTTTCAATTCAGGTGCTACGTCCTTATAAGCTAAGAAATTCATTAAGGCGTCGGTACTACCCGTATACTGGGCCGCTGCATCCTCAAAAGCCATAACAGTCAAAGGATCAAAACTAGAGTTCATATCCATACTTTCTATTAGAGAATCCATAGCCTTAAAATCTAACATAATAATATCGGCAGGAAATCTAATTTTTTCTTGATCTTCACCTAAAAAATCTATAAATAAATGTTCATAATTTTTAGCATGCTGATCCCAATCTTGAGTGGCAAGAGACAGGATTTCAAATACACCCGATTCAGCTTCACGAGCTACCAAGCTTGGATTGGGAACATTATTAACTCCCATAGATCCAGGTCTAAATATTTCTCCAAAAAATTGAGCTATAGACATATTAGAGTTAGATTTGGATAATAAATTTTTTACTACATCTGCTCTTATGGGAATGTTAGCTACATTATCTATGGAAAATTGATCCATATTCCCAAACGACGCAGGCTCTAATGCCGAACCGGCTTTAGGGCTATCATCCTCACTATCATCCTGCAATGGCCCAAAAAGATCACCATAAGTAGTATCTTCAACTCTTTCAGCCTCATGAAAATTTTTCACCTCTTGACCTTCCCTGTCGCCCAGTATTTTTATTGGTTGATGATTCGGCCTTGCAGCGGTCCTTCTATTTTTAGGTAAAGGAGCAAACACATTTTCTATAACAAATTTAACAAAACCTTCATTTATCTCTAACCCATCTGTTATTGAACCACCCTCAACCATACATGGACTATGATTTCTATTATCTATTTGAGTAAAAAATCCAAACCCATTTTCTGCACCCAAACCAGATAAAAAATCACTCCAATTTGACCAATTTTTCTTTCTTTCTGGAAAAACATAAGGGCCATGGTGTTTATCATTGTGCGCCCGATACCAACCAGTTCCAAAAGGAAATTGTGGATTAGTATATTTTCTCTGATCATCGTATGTGGGTCCAATTACGCGGGCTCCTTTTGCAGGGCGGGTCGTTCCGGCACTTCCTGCCTGCACAACAATTCCTTCATCTACAACGACTCCGTCTGGGTCTACAACTCGACCTTCTCGAATCTCGTCAACTGCTCCGATTGTTTCATACCTATCATACTCAGCATATTTATCAGGGTTATTTTCAAAAACATAATATTCCCCATTCTTGTCCAGCAGGTCCCAATTAATTTTTACATTCGGCGCTCCCTTATTAGCGACATCCTGCCCCAAAAATCTTGTTTCTTCTGTAGTTGAACTTCTTCGATGAACCATAGATCTTTTCATATCTAAAGTAAGATTCACATTATGCTCGCCGGCACCGATTCTGCCACCCCACATCTCTATTTGTCCCTTATAATCTATAGGTACGTCTCCTTTAATCTTTTTTAAAAATAAAGGTCTTAGGTACTTATGTGCAAACTGGCCGTGTGGTGTGGTTGACGACAGGAACTTCAACTGCTTAAGGTTTCCATCAACCCATCCTTTAAAATCACCTGAAAATAGAGCAGCAACCATATCTACTTGAGTTTTTGCCCAGTCTGCAATACTATCAGCAACTCTTTGAAGACCCGTCGGATTCCGGCCGGTATTATGCCTTCGATGACTATCGTTCCATTTTGCGGCTTCGTTTTCATGACCTTTTTCACCTTTTGTTGCCATTCTGTCCCCATTACCACCAGGCATTAATGGATAATCTATGACGCCGCCGGGAGCAACTCCATCTTTATAATCATTTGTGTTATTAACGCGCGCAGCGGTCGTGCGACTAGGATATAGATAAGCAGGTTTGCCTGCAAAATCTAAATACCAACCAGTAGGCGTATACCACCCTTCACCATCATCAACAATAATATTACCGCCTTCATCTATCATTGTATATATAGGAATATTTAACCCGTTGTTCATAAGATTCCTCATATCAAGCTCAGCTGCGGCCTGCGCTTCGATTCCCGTCGCTCCGACCGATGGCCAACGATCAACTATTCTTAATGATTGTGGCCAATCTGGATTATAACCCAGACCAAACATATCTAAAAATTCTTTATAAGTCCTTACATAACTACCACCTTCAAATACATCATCATCATTAGGTGGGCCGGCCTTAAATCCCCATTGATTATTTCCATTTTCATAAGGAATACCTGGGTTGCCAAAAAGTGACCAATTTTTATACTCCTTTCGTGTTATTCTACCTACTTCTACATTTTCATATGGCATATTCTTGCTAAAAACGGCAGCTGCATCATCGTCTTTAGCTATTCCATAATTAAGGTTCCGCAATAACGTGCCCCCGGCTCGTATCATTAGTTCTGTATTATCGCCTACATCCTTAAAAATTTCTGGATTTAAAACTCGTCTAGGCTGACCCATAATCGACCAAATTCTTCTCTCAATATTAAATCTAAATTGATAATTATTGGAAGGTAAATAATATTCCTGGCCACCAGATGGGGGCCCATAATTTCTTACATCTATTGCACCATATTCAACAATACCAGCAAACCGGCGATACCATTGTTGAGCAACTTTAGTCGTCAAATGCGCTGGTTTATCGCGGCCTTGATCAACCTTTACGCCATCTCCGTCAAAAGCTGAAGTATCATCATATATAGAAAGTTGAACTTGGCCGGCATTTTCATTAAAAAATTCTTTAAACTCATTAAATGTTTTTTCTATTTCTATAATTTTATTTTCAGCATTTTCAATTGCAAGCTCACAACCACGATAACTTTCATAAACTGTGTTCAATTCCTTCTGTTTTATTTTAATAGTATTTAATTTATTTGCAACCTCTTTCTTTGTATATTCTAATGAAGGTAATACATCCCTTTCATATCCCTGCCTGTTGCGTTGTTTCCAACTTTCAGCTTTGTTGCTGCTATCTTCCCACAACCTCAACTCATGATTCCACTGATTTTGAAAATTATTTGTAGGAACATTATACTTTTTCCATAAGATCCATTCTTCTCTTACCTCGGGCCCAGCAATTTCATACTCATATTCTATTTCTGGATTATATATTTGTAGATATGTCGCGATTCGCCGGCCTGTTTCAGGATCTCGGCCCATGAGCGCTGGTCCAGACTCAAATTCTGTTTGCGAAGCTACTATTCTTCTAAAATTATTAAACTTCGTCATAATGGTATTGCCCATTATATCTTTAGTATCTATTGCCCCTTCTGGATTTCTTTTATAACGCCCACCTGTTAACCCCTCTAATTGTAATTTTAGAGTATTGATTTGAGAAATTAGACGTTGGCTTAGCGATAAAAGACCAGGCGATTCTGAAGGTGTAGATGGTTGAGGCTGAACTGTTGGTACAGTAGGCGTTGGTACAGTAGGGTTGTTCGTTGGTGAAGATTCATTTCGAAGGGATTCAACGAGCGCGTCTAGAAGCTCCGGATCTTCAGAAAGTGCTTCTGCTTCTGCATAAAAATCAACAGTCACAGGAGCTTCGGTATCTTCATCATCTTCGGGCGCGCCCGCGGTGGGCCCATATATCTTAACCCTATTTTCTTGAATTATTTCTCTATATTTTGTTACTTCTTGATTTCTTTTTGTTTCAGCAGTGCCTTGATCAAAAACCTCAACATACTTATTGCCGATTTCGTCCCAAGGCTTAAGAAAACTTCGATGTTGTTCAAAATTGATATTATTGTATATCTTTCCTGTTAAGAAATCTAAATCTAAAGCCTCATTATATATCATTTCAATAGGCATGCCGGCCATTAACACTTCTGCTACTCTTTCTCTAATGAGATTTTCAAAATATGAAGCTAGATACTCTCTATATAAATTATGCCATTTCTTACATAATAAGTTCCAATTATCTTTACTAGCTAATCTCCAATTATCATAACTTACAGGCATTTTGAATACTTTATCATCCTGGTTATAAGTTACAATCATCCAAAATCTGCCGCCGCGATCTTGAGCTTTATATTCAGTAGGGTTCAAAGGATCAAACCCGTCTGGAGATCCACCAGAAACTACTTCATTTCCTTCGGGGTCCAAATTAATTTCTTGCTTCCAATCCGGTATATAAACCCATAACTTTCCGTTGTTGTCAGGATAGGGTGCAAGACCCTTTGACCTCAGCACATCGGCATGATCGCGGGTGTTGATTTCTTTTACATGGCCACGCATTGGAGCGCCTATCATATTTCCAACCATTGGCGGCGGTGTAAAAATAGCTCGTATTATCTTGTTGGTTGCAGAGGTTTGCCTGCCGCCATAGACCGCGACAGCGCCGCTCACAAATGATGAGGATGGATCTTTATCAAGCAACTTGGTGGCCCTGCTGATGCCCAGGTATCGAACTTTCTCGGCCATGAGCTTTTGCAAATTAAGAACTCCACGCGTAGCCTCTTGATCAAAAGCCGCCGGTGGTAAAAATCTTTCTTTTAATCTTATAACAGCTTCTTGTATTCTTTCTTCCATCCCATGTTTTCTATTAACTGATGAAACCTTAGTTTGGAATGCTGTGCTTAATTTAGATTCATCACCTAGGCTATGATAATAAAAAGAAGGTGTTTTACTATTATCTAAGCCTTGTGGCCCACCTCTATTAGCCATACATATTGAAACACTGTCCATTATAGCCCCTAAAAAATAATAAACAGGTTGGCTTTCATACATTTTTATTAACTTAGTAGGAACTCCAGTCGATGCCTCACCGACATCATCAGCATGGGCTTCAGCAGCATCACCCGTTTCATTATCAGTATCTTCAGGATTAGGGTCAGGTATTCTTTTCCAAAATTGTTTATGTGATTTAATAGAATTAGCCTCTGGATATCCTTTTTGAGGTTTCCTAACTGCCTCATTGGCCTCCATTATATCTGCTTCAGTGAAGTATTCTTGGCCCGCTGGGATTCCGGCTAATACATCTCCTACAGGACTTTTTAGGCCAGTAACCGACACTCCTGCGCCGGCTCCGCTGAACTCTTCAATAGCTTCCGCCCACATTGCGCTAAATTCTTCGTAGGATTGAGGTGTACCTGTATACTTTCCATCTTTATCTTTTTCATGACTCTTAATATATTCATCATTAAGCTGCTGCTGTCTTTCTATTAACATATCTCTCATAGTAAATTCATTACCACTCATATCAGTAATAGTTTGATCTAATATATCAGTATCAAGAAGCATCTTAAGTTTACGAGCTACATTAGACATAACAGTAGAGACCATACCTAAAGAATCATCATCTCTAAGCTCTATATTTAATTCTAACTTGCCCATTTCATTAAAGCCAAAGTCGTATTTACTAATATTAACAATACCTGATGACCAGTACCCACCATTGCCTAAATTACGAATAGGTACACGCATACGCTTATGATTTGGATCGTTAGGGTCATTTTCTAATTTTGGTGGCGGCATAGCGGCATCATAACCTGGAATAATTTCAGGATTGGCCCAGCCATAAATAATTAAAAACTTGGAACCAAAAGTAGCTAATTTAGAATACTCCCATCTTTCATCTAATATTTTAGCATCATTTATTGACATTCTAACTTTAAACACTCGCGTTCCTAAAATATCGTTTCCACCATAATCAACCTGCAAATCAGTAAGGCCAACGCCACCCGATGGATCTTGCATTTGGGTGCTTGATTCAGCCATCATAATTCCATTTACTTTTTTACTATCTAACCCTCCCATGATTGATTTTATTGTATAAATGTTTATAAAACGATCTTTTATAGCATCTTCAATGTGATTAAAAGTTTCCGGATCAATTTGATATTTCTCATTATAAGACTCAGATCCTGCAGTGCCGTCATCAAAAGCTACAGGCACTCTAGTGTCAGTGAGTGAGTGAAACATTTTCTTATATTCATCAACATCAAATAACCCTATTAATTGCACAAATGGCACTAAACTACTAATAGCCTGATTATTAGCTTTTCTTTTATCATTCCATCCCTTAATGGTGTCGGGCGGCGTAACAGTGGTAGTATTAGCTAAATCAGCTTTTGTTATACCAGTAGCTGGTGCAGAGGTTTCTGTCATTATTTATTACCTTGATTTAATTGTATAAGACTTAAAATAGGGTCAATAGTATTAGGTATTTTTAATAAAAATCCTGGCAATAATTTATAAGAAAAAGGATTATCTAAATCGTTCATTAAGCAAATGGCCCACCAATAAGTAGCGCTTCCTAAAAAGCGTTCCGCAAGGTGATCCAACCGATCAGTTTCCTTAAATTTGATAATAGTATGAGGAATAACTGATAAGTCATCCATACTAATAGAAGGAAATGTCTCTAATCTTCTGGGGTCTTTTACAAAGCTTTTAACTTGTTTAAAATTTTTATATCTAGATGTAGCCATTTTTCACCTCTTATACATATATAAGTTCGCCTTTGGAGTCCGCCACAGGTACTTCAAGATCTCCATCGCCTTCAGAGCGAAAATCACCTTGTGAGTCAAGCCCATACGCAGCTGAAGCACCGGCCAATTCTTCCATAAAAGAATCTTCGAAGAAAGGTTTCCCTAACAAATCACCTGTATCAATAAGGGGAGTGCCAAACCCAATTGAGCTTCCTTCAGTTTCTTCAAAAGCTTCAAATGCATTGCCTTGTGTCGGGTTCGAGATTTGTCTAGATCTCGTCGATGCTGAATGTAATCCACCAGCTGGGCCACCATAAAGATCCGAAGCTCTATTCGGCATTGTATCATGAATAACTTGATAACTCATAGTGACTGAAACTCCTTGAGGCATTCTCATTCCAGATGTCATTTCCCATTTCCCACCATTAAATAACCAATCATAAGAAAGGCTTCTAATAATTCCTGCTTTATATTGAAATAAATCACCTACTCTCATAGCTATAACAGGTCCATCCGACATGCGACCGTTACCTACTTCATATTCGGGATAACACTGTTGAGCCAACCACACTACCCTTTCATAAACATTTTGTAATTGTCTCATTTCATTAGCAAAAATAGTAAAACCTATATCTATTGTTCTATCAGTAAAAGTATAAGTATGAGCTTGTTCGCTTCTTCCAAAGAAATGTCTTGAGTTCCAAGTTGGAGTGTAAGATTCACCTAGAGAATTAATAAGAGCTTGGAGATAACATATTTGAAGTCTTCTTTCCCCACCTCGTCTTTTATTAACTGTAGAAAAAGCAAATGGAAAATATTGACCTTGAGTAAACCTAACAGTTTCGCGGCCCATATTTACAACTTGATCACCTGCCATTGCACTATAATCTCTTACTGCAACTTGCATCTTCGACGGATCAACTGTTGTTCTATCTCCATTAGAAGTAAAACCTGTTTCCTTCTTAGCATAAGTAAGATAGTTTGCGTCGTCTTCTTCAAAAGTAAAAGGAACATTTAGTGATCTTGGTATTGGAGTAGAGGGGTCACCTTCAATTTGCTTAGTTGTTATACCAAGAGGCTCCTGTAATAAATTAACAGGAGTACCTGCTATAATACCATTATTAAAAAGAGCGTTTGATACATTAACGCCGGCCGCCTTACCAGCTCTATTTCTTGTATATAACGATTGAAATGTTTTTTCAGTTGCGCCGTAGCCCGGAGGGCCTTCACCATTTCCATTATTATTACCAGGCACATCCGTAGGATTCATTCCACCTATTTCGCCAGAATTAGGTGGTAATAATATATTTTGATTCAGATTTTCTGATAATGGTTTCTTCGTTAACCAATTTTCTGCAGGGCGTCCCCAACCTGGTACGTAAAGTTGTGATATTCTATCTACAGGAACTATTGTTTGAGATATTCTATTATAGTAATTAGCTATAAATTCATTTTCTTCTGCTCCTGCAGCGCCGGCGAGATCATCAAAAATAGCTCTTGTAATATTCTGTGCTTCAGTTTTAATGCGATCTTCAATAGTAACATTACCTCCTAAAGTTTGACCTAGATTAAAGCCAACCATCGCTTGCCAAGT
>Ga0080013_1004210_pt1 | contig 14328 bp, 6 predicted proteins | sample ETNvirenome_6_85_FD_69236 | JGI IMG/M metagenome (GOLD analysis project Ga0080013, IMG submission 69236) | Marine viral communities from the Pacific Ocean - ETNP_6_85 (SPADES assembly) (version 2) | ecosystem: Environmental > Aquatic > Marine > Oceanic | place: Pacific Ocean | collected 2013-06-19
GAAGATGTAGCAGGAATCCAAGCGGCTCCTGTGGTCTTGTAGACCATCATATTGTTATCAGTGGTATTAAAATATAGCATACCATCTGCTAACGCCCCATTGTCATTATCCGTCGTAGGGCCATCTTTAGTACCATTGTAAGTACCATAAACACCATATCCGGTAAAAGTTAAGGAAACATCTGTTCCTGCGGCAGTCATATTCTCTGATATAACTACTGTTTCATCACTTCCTGACCCAGATATAGATAATACATTAGCTCCAGTAGGCATTCCTGTACCAGTTACTAATTGACCAATTTTTATATTCGCTCCACTTGCTACAGTAATTGAGGACGAATTTTTAGCCCAAGTACCATTAGTAGTAGGATTAGAACCTTGAGTTGATGTATCTGACATTTTGCCTAGATAAACATCATCAAAAGCATCAAAAGTATTTGCTACTGCATTGGCACTATTCTTAGCGGCAGTAGCCGAATTAGCGGCATCAGTCCAATAATGTAAAGCTGATCTACTACCTGAACCTGCACCCGGAACATCTGTATTATATGCAGTAGAAGCCCAACCTTTTGCTGAACCTCCATATGTATTTGTACCTGCGGTAGTAGATTGTGCGTATGCTTTTGAGGAATATGATCCAGAACCCCCATCAACTTTGTTAGCTATAGCAAAGCCAGAACCTCCACCTATAGCCCATTGTTTAGATGATCCTTTACTTGCTGTATCAGTTACTCCTGTTCCACCTAATGCCCATGCTTTAGCAGAATGATCTCCTGTTTCACCTCTTACACCTCCACTTGTATAAGTAGCATAATCTTTAGCTGAACCACCTGTTGAAGCCTCTGTCCCTTGTGCATACTCTTTTGCAGAGAAAGTTGAATCTATTGCTACACCAGTTGTCTGCGCCCACTCTTTTGAAGAACCACCCGGTGCATCACCTTGTGCATATTCTTTTGAGGAATATTCTGCTGGAGAAACATTAGAAGCTACAGTTTTATCATATGTTTGAACGATACCATCTTCAATAGACCATGATTTAGCTTCCAATATATAATCTTGTGCTAAATCAATATCAACTGTAGACACACCTAAATTACCTAAACTATCAAATCTAAGCCCTTTATCTGCACGACCTGCTTTTGTAGCAGTTAATGTAGCAGAGGCTTCTGTTGCATCACTTGCCTCTAATACGTTTGAAAATCTGAATTGTCTATCAGAAGTATTTTTCAACTGCTGAGACATATTAACCATAAGGTCTAATTGACCTTCTACAGATTCAGCTTCAAATTGAGAGTTATTTTGTAAATCAGTAACTTGTTCAAAAGTAACATCTCTTAGAAATAATACCTTATCTGAAGACCCGGGAACTTTACCACTTTCCCATGTTACTGTTGCAGTAGTACCAACTAAAGCTACAGTATAATCAGTTGTAATTGTTTTGAGAAGAGTTTTAGTCCATGTAAGAGTACCCGAACCTGCAGTAGATATAGTTACAGGATCTCCACCCTCAGTAAGAGCTACTTGGAAACTATTGTTTGTATTAAGAGTTGGATTAACAACATAATATATTGTATTTGCGAGTAATCCTGTAGGTAGACTGCTTGTAGAAGATAAAGTAATTTGTTGACCAGTTATATGACCATGAGCAGTATCATCTAAGTGATTATCAGTAGTATCTACTGTAAAATCCCCTGTAGTAGTTACATATACCTTTACATGAGCAGTATTTCGTATTGGTATATCAGTTCCATCTGATCTAAATACAACAGGATTAGCATTACCTGTATATTCGTATCTGTCTAGTTCGGTTGTAATCATCTTAATGGCCCTCCGTAACCCCAAATGTTAGATGGTTCTAACATGAATGCTTCATCATTTGCTTTTGCCCTAGATTCTAGTGTATTTAGATATCCGGGACTGAATGTTTCCATTACTCCGTAATGTACACCATAATTTAAAGCACCTTCCATATAAAACAAATTAGCGTATGGAATATTATAACGCAAGTTTTTCCATACATCACTTGCATCTTTATTTCCAGTTGCTAATCCTGTGAATAATTCACCATAGTCTTTAAATGTTGCATATCCTGCTCCTAGTGTGGCTTCATCCCACTTATGATAGTATCTTCCATACTCTCCTGCAAGGAAATCTCCAAACATTCCTGCAAAGCCACTCTGTACTAATGCATCAGTTAATACGGCTGGATCATCATATGCTGGCGGTTCTTTGCCTTTAAGCATGTTTTTAGCGGCAATTGAGGCATATCCTAGACCAACAGCAGGAAGTAAATGTAATACACTTGGCATCCCTATCTCAATCATACGAGGATAAGTATTCATTACTATACTCATTGTATGAGTTCTGAATTCCCAAAACAAGTGTGTTGCCGCATCTGGTATCGTGCCTCTGTTAAAATTACCATACATCATTGCACGTTCTGCGCCTGTTGCTTCAGGGACACCATATTTAGATTCAAGTATAAAATACTTATCTAATTTTCTTGCTAAAGATTCTGGCCCTTTTTTAGTTCGTATCCAATCTCCTGAAATAAAATTAGCTTTGCCATCTCCGTCTACTCTAAAATCTTTTTCATTAAATGTACCAATTTCTTTTAATTTATTCCAATCTTTTTCAGTTATACCATATTCCTTCATTAATTTAGCAAATCTTGGTTCTAAATTAGCAAAGTTTTTGGACATTATTTGATTGGCAAAATGATTGGATGACATCATTGCAAAACCTTCTCTCATCCAGTTTGTCCATCCATGTGAACCATTCATTGTTAAAAACTTATCTTGATGTTTTGATAACCATCCAGCTACCGGATCTGACATTACTGATCTAGCTGATGAGCCAAATACTCCATCAAAACCTACACCTAACATTCTTAATACTTCTACTTTTTCTTTTTTACTAATTTTTAGAAAAGCATTTTTATATAAATGATTCACTAATCCTAAATATGCAGTGCCGGGTTTAATCCCTTGATAATGTAAGTTTATTGCACCAGACCAAAGATCGCCAAATGAACTGATCATTTGTTTACCTAGTTTAGTGATGGTTTGGAATGCTTGCCAACCTACTGTAAATTTAGCTAATGAAGGATTACCAACTATAAATGATTCACCTGAAATCTGATATAATGCCGATTTTAACCGCCATCTTTCAAAATTAGTTAATTTCGTCTGTTGGTATAATTCATCTATCATTAAGTCTATTTCTCTTTCTGGTAATACATTTTGTGTAGTCATTTTTGTTTTACCAGTTTTTACATCTATACCTTTTACTTGTTTTGAGAATCCATAACCTAATATTTCTCCTATTGCCAAATGGTTGTCCATTTGATCCATATTAGCCAATATTGACTTACCTATATTGTAATATCCATATTTATCATTGTATTGAATAATTGAATCTACATCTTTAAATACGAGTATTCTCTGTGCTTCCAAGTAATCTTTTAATGGAGTTTTCCTTTCAAATGTTTCTCCTAATGCTTTTCCTATTTTAGATACTCGGTCAGATTTTATATATTCTTTCCTTTGTTGGGTAATACTATCAAATATTTCACCTAATACATCATCTAGGGCTTTATCATCTAATTTCTTGGTAGATAAATTTGCTAGTGTTTTTTCATGATCCAACATTGCTAGAGTATCTGAAATCCATGTTTGACGATCTTGTGTTGTACCTTTACCTAACATACGCACAGGATCATGCCATGTTGCAGTTATATGATCATCACGCCAGAATATGCCAGCACCAAATGCATTTCCTTCTGTAACTTGCATTTTCTTCTCTTCTGTAAGTATTTTAGCAAGTTTAAACGCTTCTTTATTTTTAGTTTTTGCTACTCCGGTATAAGGATACATTTCTTTAAGTAAATCTTTTACAAACAAATCATCATTTAATAATCGGGCCATTCCTCTATTTAATAGATTCATTTCTTTTAATATTCTAGCATTTCTTGCTTCTGATCTTGCTGTAGCATTAATCCATAAACCACTTTTCCCAACTAATAAATTCCATAATGATTTAAAAGGTTTCTGATTACTTGTTAATGATTCATGTAAAGAATCTAAAGTTTCTCTGGTTCGTTCTTCAGATATTTTGCGTGAAGTTCTAATCCTTTCATTAGCATTAACCTTACTATGTACTTTCTTAGCAAAATCTTTAACAGAATCTATACCTGTTAAATTATCAATAATAGATTCAGCATCTCCATCTCTGAATCCAAAATCAGTTAATATTTTACGACATCTATTACTCATCCAAATAATCCTAAAGTACAAGATTTAGCTTTTCTTATTACATTTGATATTGCTTCAACAGTTTGTTTAACAATATTTACTTTATTTGTAGGTTCTACTTTTATTGTTTCATCAATTTTATTATTAATAATTTGTTCATGATGGATAATTTCTTCAGTTCTTATTATAGGAGATTCTGGTTTTATAGTTGGAGGAGTTAAAGTATTTATTGGATCATCTATACTTGTTATTAGAGCTTGTCCCCTGTTACTTACAGGAATACCATCAATATTAAAAACTCCTGCTACAACCAAGTCATTATTAAAATCTGATTGACCTATCCTTTTTTGTAATCCACTTTTAGAACCAACACCTCCAAATAATAATCCAGCACCACTACCAATTAGACCAGCAATTGCTACATCCATTATAGCGGCTCTATAATTTACATCACCACCCATTTGTGCAATTGAGGTATATTTAGCTGTTTCAAATGCTGTTTGACTAATCATTGAATTAGCCGCCATTCCTAATATTGGCATTTTCTGCAATAGTCTTGCAGTTCTAGATACTTTCCCAAGTATTCCTACATATGGGATATAATTAATTGGATCAGGGATACCTCCAACAATTAAACCAGCTATTCTTGCAGGATTAAACGCACCTACATTTTGTGTATATTGACCATAAAATGTTTCTCTATCGTATCTTTCTGATAAAACTTTAGCTTGTACTTCTGTAATACCTTCATGCCATCCAAGTTCTGTTCTTGCGTATGGTGATTCTTTATATTGTTCTTCTGTTAATGGATTTTGTGCATTAGATTCATCTATTGTTTCTAAATAATCAGCACCATGAATAAATGTATTATCATTAAATGCAAAACTAATTGATTCTTCAAATATTCTTCCTAATGATGGCACATTTTGTTGAAATGCTTGTTGCATCATTAGATCCTGATACAATCCACCGTTATATTCGTGATAATATTCAGGTCGTAACATTATTGTTTCCTGCCGTGTGGTCTTTTCGAATCTGGATCTAATCTTTCTTTGAAGTCACTTATAAATGTTTGTTGACTAAGAGTAGTAAAAGATCCAAGAAAAGGTTTCATAAATTCTGGCATCCATTCTGTTTTATACCATCTATCCTGTCGTCCAATTAATTCATTCAAGATTTCTTCTGATTGTTTCCTATTTAATAGTTCAACACCTAATGATTTAGCCTTTTTTTCCATTGCACTATGCAAAGGAAGTATTGCATGATCAAATTCTAATTTCCCTGTTTTTTCAAGGAAACGGAAAAATGGTGTACCACTAATACGAGGAGCCATTGTACCTTTTAAGATTTTATCTGCTCCTTCTTTTTTCAAGTCTTTAATGTATTGATGATCAAAGTTTATAATAAATTTAGCACCATTTAGAAAATTTAATATATATGGTGATGCAGAATAAGCCGCAAGTTCTTCTTGTGATACAACTATATCTCTTTTCCTGCCTCTTTCATCTACTTGAAAGAATTTACCAATTAACATTGATTGATTGATATTACCATCAGGGCCAACTAAATAAACTCCAATATTAAATCCATCTCCACTGTTTATAAATCCTTTTCTTAGGTTTTCTGAATTAGCTCTTAATATATCTTCTGAAATTTGTTCAACTGATTGTGCTTGTATTTTAGTAAATGCATCAACGAAGATTTCTTTTGTTTCACCTGTGTTTATATTTTCTTCAATAATTTTACCTGTATATTCTCCATTTTTCATTTCACGATATCTTTTAACTCCTATTTGCATATTAGTCATCATAGAAGATTGGAGTGCTTGATCTCTTAATTGTTCTAGTATTCTAGGGTGTAATCCTGATATTGGAGTCCATGAAGCAGGATTTTCAATAAACTCCATTTCATACATATAATGTTTATAACCATTTAATGCATCATCTTCAGATGTTAAGCCTATAGCTTCAAATGGAGCATTATCAACTTCAAAATTATATCTTTGACCAGTAACAACTACATGTGATTTTCCGTATAATTCATCATTTAAACTATCTGCAATTTCATTAGGGTCTTGATCTTTATAAAATGTTGAACCAGCTCTTGATTCTAATATTTTTCTTTGTAATGCAGTATGGTCACTTTGTTGTTCTAAACTTTGCATTGTAGATTTGACACCGAATAATTTACCTCTTTCAGAAATTGCTTCTTTTATATCAGCATAAGTATTAGCTATGATTCCCTGTTTACCGGGATCTTCAGTTGCATCAAACTTACCAGAAGCAATCCTAAATAATTCTTGTTTCCTACCAAGATCAATATTACCCCATATGTCGGTTAATGCGGCGAGTGCTGGATCAACATCTTTTCTTATTTTTCTACGTAATTCACTTAATGCAATTCTTTGTGTATTAATATCACCAAATTGTTTTGAAATATTTTGCAATTCTTGATATTTTCCAAATCGTTCTGCCGCACTAATTTCGGTATCTCCTAATTTAGTAACTGTATCTAACACAGATTTTGGTAATAAATTTTTGATACTTCCTGCTCTATATTGCTTCTGCCATTGATATATTAAATTTACATCAACTGGTTTCCCTGCTTTAAATATAAGAATTTGACCGCTTTCTGCAATAGCAGTCAGTGCGGCGTCCTCTCTTAATTTAATTTGTCTGGCATTAATTGCTTGTAATACTTGATCTCGTGTACCTTTATTAAGGGAATTTACTGGATGTTCGTCATTTAGATAATCAATAGCATCAACTAATCCATTAGTATCAAGATTAATAATGTTTTGCCCAACTTTTAATATACCCTTTAAATCCTCTTCAAGAATATCTTCTTTTAATATATGTTCTAGTTTATTAGATTTACCTGCATCTGGACTTCTATGATGACCCCAAAGATCGTCTTCTTCCAATTGATCACTTGCTTCTGTATATGGATTGTTTATTTCTCTGCCCGATTTTGGTTGTTGCTCTGCTCTTGCTATGGCAGGGCCAGCATTCCTATTATATTCATTAGCAATTGAATCTAATATTCCGGGATGTTGTTTATCTGTAATATCTTTGGGTTCTATTGATTTGATATGTCTTTCATGAACACCCATTGCTACTCTACCTAATTTTTCAATGGCATTAATTTTTTGATCTAGTTTACCAGTACCGAAGACAGATATAAGGTCTTTATCATTTTCAACTTTTGAGTAGTCAAATTCCCATTCTTTATTTGGATTTCTAAAATAAAATTTATTTAAAATTTTTGCTGAACCCAAATCTTGAATTGCCATATTTGACAGATTAGTAATTACTGTATTTTGTTTTTCTGTTAATTCTTTAAGAGATTCTGTTTGTAATTTTGCTTCATGTGCTGTAATTAATCTCGTTATAAATGCTGGTGTAATCCATTTAACATCGTCCCCGGCATCAGGATATTTATCTTTTATTGCATCTGCTAATTCTTTTCCTTTTAAAGAGATTAATTTTTTATTACCAAATCTATCTACTGAACTACCTTGTTTAGTAAATTGTGATAAAAATCCTTTATTAAATTCAGATTGTGACCATATATCAGTTTCTATAGCTGTTATATCTTTACCTCTTTTTTCTACTTCTTGTTCTGTAATCCATTTGATTGCTTGATATGGTTTTACACCTATTCCTGTTAATTTTTCGTATGCTTGATCATATCCTTTAAAATTTTCACCTGAATTTAATCTTTGATACTCTGCAGAATTTTTATTAATTTTATTAATTTTATTTTCTTCTTCTTCTTGTATTAATTTGTTTTCTTGTCTAGTGTTTCTTCCTAATGTATCTGCGTTATAATGAGAAGGAGATAATACATATTTATTATTACCAACTGTCATTTTATAGTGACCTGATTCTGCTCTAGTAATTACTTCATCTCTTCTAATATTAGGATCACGCATATCACGGTGATACCATTCTTGCAATAAAGTTTGAATAGAGTTGTAATATTGCTTTTGTATATCATAATTTCCTAATGTACCTCCTTCAGTTTGTCTTTCTAATATTCCAGAAAGAATATTATTTAAATGTATTTTAGATGATTCTATAGCTTTATCAGTAGAAGTAGCATTAAGAAATTCTTGCTTTACTTTTTGACCATATAAATCCTGTTCCATAGTAAGAAAGTTCAAATCCTGTGCTGTTTGAGCTTGTTCTACTTCTGAAATAATTGAACCTAATAACTCTGAATCCATTCTAACAAATGGTTCTTCTATTAATTCTAATACCGCATCTGATATATCATCTGGTATTTTCATAGGAGATATATTGATATTTAACTCTTTCCCTATATTAAACATTGTTTGACCTTGATTATCTTCTTGTCGAAACTTAGAAAGAGAAGTCTTCAAACCTATTTCAGCTGGATCAGTAAAGGGTAAATGTTCTTTCAGAAGAATTTTTTGATTCTCATGGTGTTTCATTTTATTTATAATTAATTCTTTTGCTTTTAATCTATTTGCTGTTTGTTCTGATTTCTGATAAATTTCTGAAAAAACACCCATTCCATCAAGCAAGGCATCAAATAATTTTGCATTAGACATATCTACCTGTCCTGCATTTTCATCAGGGCCACGATATTGTTCCTGTATAGGAGCAACATTATAGATTTGATTTCTATTTGATTGGTATTGTGGTTTAACTATTTCTGCCATTTAATGCGCTCCACTTGTTTTATGCCATGAAAATAATCCATCTCTGTATCTTGATTTATAATTACCATGTTTATTTCTTTTTATCCAATTTAATGCTTTTCCACGCCATATACCTCCTTTACTGCCGCCCTTCTGCCCAAACCCTAGGGTTCCCCCTTTAGAATATTTAGATGTATGACTTCTTTGAGCATCAGACATTCCTTTAAAATCAGATATTTCTTTAACATCAGAAGTAGTATTTATTTTTTTCTTACCCCATGCACCCCATTTAGATACATCTCCTGTACCAGACACAGTTGCTCCAGCCGTATATGACTTTATCCCTGTTTCAATTAAATCTGTTTTAAATCCTATATCAGCCGATTTTCTTTCTTTACTCGCTATTCTTTTTTGTTGTTTTTCATTCAGTTTCGCATTTCTCCATTCCGATCTATTTTCATTTTCTGTTTGTCTTGCAATAGATTTAATACGATTTCTAGTATCTTTAACAACATTTGTTTGTGCGGTTAATGCATTTTGCGCTATATTTATTAAAGCGGCTCTTGGAGAACCAGAATCTATTGTAGCACCACTTGAACCTCCTGCAACTTCTGCCGTACCTTCTGCTTCAAGTCCTGCTCGTGCAATATCTCCTACAAGACGTCCACCTGTTTCTAATACTTGAAACTGTGTTTGGCGACTTTCTTTTTTTCTTTGATTGATATTATATTTTGCAGTTAAAAGAGATTCTCTAGCCGCACGATCTCGTTCATTAGCATTACTATACAAACCTTTTTTTGTATTATAAGCATTATATGCTCCTAGAGCAAATGTTGTCGCCGCATAGCCGTAAGCCATTATGATCCTCCTGTATCTGCTTCTATAATAATAGCATTTAATTGCATTGGGAATGGCCCATTAGAAACAATTTTTAAATTATGTGTATCCCAACCAATACCTGATAATGATAATTTTCTTAAACCGGAGAATAAAGGAATTTGTCTTCCCATTGCATCTTGTGTTGTTCTGAATAATAATTCTTCTGATAGATCATTATATTCTAATTGGATACCTAGTGACTCTTCAACTAATACTGCGGCTTTAATTAGCCTTTTAGTATATGAAAACTGATTCTCTGGAGCAGAAGGAGTTAATGTTTCTAATTCTGCATCATATGGAAGTCCTGTTACATGCTCATTCCCTTGAGTATGAGATAATGTAATTGTTTCATCTGATGCGCCTGTATTTGAAACAGTCATATTAGCATGTTGCATCCCTTCATAATATACTTGCACTTTTTCGTTCCTGAGATGTTTAAGTCCACTAATAATTTTAGAAGCTGGAACTGTACCAGTAATTGCGCTATCAGAGAATACATAAGCATTACGATCTAAAGCACCTTCTGTTGGGAATCTACTTAGTGTTTCAACATGGTAAATATCTGACCCATTTATAGTTCTTTTTATTTTAAACCATATCTGATCATGACTTGCAGTTGGAATCATGTCAATATCAGTTACTTGTGCATGTGAACTTCCATCTGCCTCTATAATAGGATTAGTTGCAGTTGTACTTGCAAAACCTGATGAATCTAGACGAGTTGTTATTTCTGTATTAGTAGCTCCAGATTCCGTAACAGTAGCAACTGTACAGGTAGCATCAGCGGCTCCTCCAATAGTTGCATTATCTATTGTTAATACATCTCCTATCTCATAATTAATTCCAGCAGTAGTTATTGTAACAGTAGTTACATCGTTTCCAGCGACAACTACAGTAGCTACTGCACCTGAACCGGAACCCCCACCTAAAGAAACAGAAGTATAAGTATTATTTGTGTGAGTTCCACCATCCACAAAAGTACCAACAGTAGCTATAGGGAACCCAACTCCTTTTACAGTGATGATCTCTTGACTGACATTCCAATTAGAATCTGCATAGTTAGATACAGTAGCATATTTATCTACTACAAACATACTTGTCTGATCTCCTGCAACTGTGTACATAGTAGGTTTATGCCATGAATGTGTTCCTGCGCCATCATCTGTCCATAATATATCAGCACCACCGGAAGTTAATGCAAGTTTAAATGTGTCGGCTGTTTTATTAACTACATAATAATTTGTACTTAAACTTAATCCTGTAGGTAAAGTCCCGGTTGTAGTTAATTGAACTATATTTGTATTAATTAATCCATGTGCAGTATCAGTAAATAAGATTTTGTTTCCTGAATCTGCTACTTCATCTCCTGAACTATCACTAACAACAACTTCCGCATCAGCAGTTTTTTGTATTGTAGCAGTAACTTTCCGATATATTTTACCTGCAATCACATGTTCAGCCCATGCTTTAAATTCTAAACTACGGTCATAACTAAGTGAAAGCAATTTACCATTTGCCATCATAAACCAGATAATAGCGAAAGGTCTTTCCTGCCAGACCATCTTTTCAATCATAGAATCTTTGATTATATCGTAACCTTTTAAAGATATTTTACTAGAAATCCATTGACTAACTGTATCTCCTTCTAATTCAAGAGCTTGAACATCTTTCCCTCCAATTTGAGTATATAATAATGCATTAGAAACAATAACTGGTGCAGTATCAGTTGCAGAGAATGTTGTTTCTCTATTAATTGTAAATCGAAATGGCGTAACACTTAAATTAGTTTCTGAACCATATAACATATATATTCCAGCAGAAGTACCCATTGAAAGTTTCTTAGATTCTCCTAACCATTTTATTTCATCCAATGTATCTGAATCTAAAGTAAAAGTAAGTGCGCTAGAATCTATTATAATTTCTGATGAAACTCCTTCTGTAACTGAATCTGGACTTCCTTGCTCTGATATGACTGAAGGTGAAAATGAATAAAAGTTTGCAGTTTCAGATAGCCAGATTGTAGATGGTTGCACATTTGTAGCCGCCATTACCATACGTTGCTGATATATTTGTGCTACATGTGGGTATCCTTCGCCATCACTAAATGCACCTAGTCTGAATTCTGCTGTTCCATAACTACCTCTTGTATTTGCCATTTCTGACTTAAATTCAACGTCAATAGTACCATTAGTTCCAGTATTATCTACATCTTTAATTATACCCCATGCCCATTTGATACCACCTATATTATTACCACCTTTTAATAATGGATTAATTCTTATAAGACGACCTATATCATTTGCTGAAAAATATGTTGTTGTAATTGTTTGATCACCAGTACTATTATTATTATATAAAGTAAGAACTCTATCTGAAGTTGTACTTGCTTCAAAAACATATTTCTCTAACTTAACTTCTGCATTTGATGCAGTTGTTTCAGGGTTTTCAGTATTAGTTTGTACAAGTTCAAATTCTCGTATTTTTCCTCCATCTGTATCAGAGAATTGAATTGTAGTTGATGTAGTGGCAATAACATAAGCATCAATATCAAAAGTATCATCTCCTAATGCTCCTACAAATGAATGTGTGCCTGATCCTGCATCAGTTGTATTTACAAGTGTACCACTTGGTGTTAAAGATACTTTAAAAGTGTCTGCAGTAAAATCAGTTAGAGAGACATAATAATCTGTTCCTATGGCTAAACCTAATGGCAAATCATCAGCTGAAGTAGTTAATCGTATTTTATTATTAGGGTACAATCCATGTGCAGTTTTTGTAAAAACAGCAGGAGAAGCATTAGAAATTGAAGTAAGTGCTGTAGAAGCAATGGCAACACTAAGTCCATTATCCATTTTACTTTGTGCTTTACCATCAGTAGAAGTTGTACCTGATATATTCTGTCTTACATTTCCCCAACCTGTACCAGAAGAACCATTAAGTTTTATTTTCTGACCAACTTGCAGTCCATGATTTGCAAGTACCAATGTATTATCAATAGTATTGAACTCAACTGCCCCTATTTCTTTTGTTGTTGTAGGTTCTGGAGTTAATTTTAATGTAAATCTTTGTGTATCTATAGCTTCATCCCATATATTAATTTCTGTATATGGGCCATCTACAGTTACAAATTCTTCAATTGCCCAGACACTATTATCATCAGCAACAGCACTTGTCTCATCATCAGATAAAGTACGGAATATTTTTTGGGGAGGTTTGGTAGGACAGCACACAAAGATAACATCACCACTTTGTGTAGTTTTCAGGGTAGTAAGTTCAGCCGCAGTCCAAGGAAATACTGTTGTATATTCATATGGTGTTGTACTATCTGTTGTATTATCATTTAAAAGTTGGTTCTGTGACCAGACTCTTAAATAACCACCAGAGGAAGGTGATGTTGAACCTAATTCTATAATATAGGTATTATCCTTATCCTTGAAGAAAGGAATAAAGATAGCAGTAGAATGTTTAGCATCTCCTATATAATTCGTCCCGGGGCGTTTAATAACCGGCCCTGAGAGGATCGGAATCATATTCTTAGAGCTTTTGTACCCATAATGGTAAAACTCTTCACTAGAACGACCCTGAAGACTTCTTGCTAATACACCTTCTGTAAATTTAGGTTGGAGAAACTCATATTTCATTTAGTCTTCCATGCTTGCATATCGACTTCATATCCAGTAGTAGGAGTATTAAAAGTTCTATGTGTAACAGAATATCTTCCTTTTTTAGCATCAAGATAAGATGATCGTTCTCTATGCTCTGGTGTTTTATCTCTTGAATTTGCTGATCTTGCTTCTTGAATAGCTACAAAGTATTTTTGTGCCATTTCTGATTTTAAACCATCTTTACTTGTTAAGGTTTCAGCAATTTCTACAGCAAGTTTCATCCCTATTGCTTCAGCTAATAAAATATCTAAGTTATTTGTATCTGTTGGTGTTGCTACATATAGTAAATATAATGAAGTTTCATTTGATAATATGTTCTTTTTTTCAACCTGAAATTTGGAAACAGGTTCAACTTCTACTACTTTAATGCAGTCAGCAGGAAGCTGATAAGTATAGTTCCAGCCAAATACTGGTGCTTCTACCTGCGTAAGTAGTTTACGTTCTAATGCACTATTCCATACATTCATCCTTAGTACAGTTTCAATGCATCCTTCTATTCGTGCAGAACATGCTCTTGCTCTTGCACTATTTTCTGTTAAATTTTGTATTCTAGCTTCACCTAGATTACTCAAGGCAAGGTTAGCTATACCAGTTTTATCCATAGTAAACTGTTAGAAATGGGGGCTAGTTTCCCAACCCCCGGTTGTTAATTGATGTTAATCAATTGAGTAGTGACACATCAAACTAATTACTACATCTGCATTTGGGTCAACCCCAAGAAGTGTCGCAACTATATCTGCTTCATCAGGTATAGACGTAGGGGCAATTGCAATACCCTTATTTCCTGATGCAGTTGAAGCTCCACCAACCTTCCAAAAAGAGAGGGCGGTTTCACCAGATATACCATCGTGCCAACCATCAAGGTC
>Ga0080013_1004212_pt1 | contig 14328 bp, 13 predicted proteins | sample ETNvirenome_6_85_FD_69236 | JGI IMG/M metagenome (GOLD analysis project Ga0080013, IMG submission 69236) | Marine viral communities from the Pacific Ocean - ETNP_6_85 (SPADES assembly) (version 2) | ecosystem: Environmental > Aquatic > Marine > Oceanic | place: Pacific Ocean | collected 2013-06-19
TGCAATTAAGAGACCCAATAATCCGCCCCCAAGCATACTGAAAAAGCCTTTCGCGCTGCTAAACGCAGTTTTCATTGCTTTCCCAAGTTTAATAAAGTTATTTACGTTAAATATGGGATGTTGTCCCATCTTCAGCATTGCACCAATTTTTTTGCTCTGATCGAAAAGAAGTTCATTCTGCTGTTTTTGGGCTATGTTTTTCTTTTGCAGGTTATCTAAGCTTCTTTTCTCAACTTCATATTCTTCTTTAGAGAGTTCTACCTCATCATAACGAAGTTGTAAGGTTTTTTGTTCAATCTTCTGCTTCAGCTGAAGAATCTTCCAACCGTCTTCTTTAGATTTCAAAATTTTATTTTCGGCGTCTAGTTTTTCTTGTAAGTGCTGCAACTCTTTTTGAGTTTCTACAGGATCCTTCCTCTCGCCGACAGGGCGCTCTCTAACTTCTGCCGTGTCAGTGCCGGGCGAGCGGCCTTCAACAAGGCGCGCAATATTATCATTCAGCGTATTTATCGCTGCTTCTAAATCCGACATATCTGCCATAGAAAGTTACCTCGCGTCTTAAATAATTAGTTTTATAATAAAAAAGTCAGGATCATGTTCCTGACTTCTTTTTTTGCATTCGTTGTGCTAGCTGCGGGGGCATTTGGGGCTGGTTTGCGGCTGAAAGTGTTTGGGGCCCGCCGCGGCTTTTTTGACTTCCCTCCACGGCATCATTTTCCCTTTCAAGCTGGAGCAAGAGGCGTTCTATAAACCACGTACGCAGCCCAATCGGTAGATTATAGGCTTCCGAGAATGACCAGCCGCCTGCATACTTTAAAAAGAAAAACGCCTCATAGACGCTCTCCATGTATTCATCGGTCAGGCCAAAAAAAGTCCGCACTAAGCGGCACCTCCACGTGCTCTTCATGATCACATGTAATACATTCAAAATGCTGAGTTAGATCTACATTGGGAGTAGCAAGGCGATAGGCGCGCCGTACGTGGCGGGCGTCGACAGAAGGAATATTTTCCACTACATAGTTGATTGCTTCAGTCGAAGTGTGATCGTTAACTTGCACTAAAATACTGCGCAAATGGTTAGTGACTAGCTGATCGTCTTTTCGAGTCTTTTTCTCAACAAACAGCTTAGTAAATTGTTTCTCATCGTAGCCCGTGAGAATCTTGAAATGTGCTGTGATTTGTGTTTTCGGAAGCACAGTCATAAAAGTACCATTTCCGTTATTAGTAAACTCTACATCGCTTGTATCGTCACCATGATAAATATGAGCTTCGTTAAGATCAAAATCATATTTTTGAGCCTCTCCGCACGAAGGGCATGTTATCTGAGTATTGTAGATATTACCGTAAGCCGAAACTCTAGACGCAATTAAAATAGCATTACGATCGCCAGTGAGAAGAGCCTCGGCATCAATACTCTTATCTACAATAAGACTCTGAATGAGCCTATCTAGCGCAACTCCCTTCTTTAAAAGAGTGCGCGAAGTGAGCAAGTCTTCTTCTTTAGCTGTCATCTGCTTAATTTCAATGCTATCCTGACCATGAAGGGGGTGACCTTCTGAATAAAATTGACCCTGTGAAGGAAGGTCTACAAATTCTGTGGGCACCACAAAAGAAAACCCTCCCCCAGTATTATCTTGCGCTTGGGTCAAGTTGGGAGGAGGAGTGCTATCAGGCATTTTCGCGCCTGTACGATTCTTATTTCTCGACAATATACACCTCTCGTTTTATTGTTTGTCTTATTTAGGAACTCGGATCAAAGAACGACTGTCCGCCGGATCCGGCAACAGCCACCGAAGGCCCGGCAGTTTCAACACGAGCCCAATCATACTTCAATCCTACACTCATCTCAGTCAAATCATCCTCACCATAGCCTAGATCACCATACTTCACTTCAGTAAGGAAAGCATTCCATAGCGTCCATGTTTCCAGGGGCGCCCCAGAGGAATCGATTTGTGTAATAATCACAGTTCCCAGTGCTCCTGCTGATTTCGCTTTTGACATGGTGGTCAAAGAAGTTGCATCTGTAGGGGGAGCATAGCCTGATTGTACCACAATATCCGAAAGAGTTGCAGTCAGATCTGGATCAACGGGGTCGACAAGAGTGACTGTTACATCCTGCCACGTGACCGATCCAGGATAATAAAATGTGTGGTTTAAATATTTGTGCTCCGAAGATGCAATCTGAAAAGAAGGCTTATTTACAGTTTTAGCATACCAAAGAGAGGCGCCTCCTTGAGAAGCCTGAATTCCTTGAAATTCGACTGTAAACCTGAATTTTCTTTTGGGATCTTGTAGGGCGGTATTTTCGCCGAAGTTGGTTGACCAGAAGGGCATTATGTGAGTCTCCTATATATTCTCAAAATTAAATAGTAAGGCGGGGGAAAATCCCCCATCTTTTAGTCATCGAAAGATGCTCCCGTAGAGGTAATCACAAAGTCAACTGCAATATACTCAATAGCGCGAGCAGGCTTGACCATGATCTTCGCATACAGGATGTTCTGATCAATTAAGTCGGGGGTAGTGGTGCTATCATCAAGAATTAGCTGGTAATCAGTGATACCAAACTCTGTCTTAACATTAGCCAGGAAAGGCTCTACTAATGCCTTAAAGCGATTCCAAGTAGCTTGAACGTTCTGCTCGAAAAGCACTTGTGTAGAGAGGATAGAAATCTGCTTCTTCAAGTAAATAACAAGCCTTCTTACGTTGATGCGATCGAGAGCGCTCTGACGCTCTTGGAGAGTTTTCTGCCCGAATACCACTAAGCCAGTGGAAGGGAACGAAGCGATAGGATTGATGCGTGCCTCATAGAGAGTGTCGCGATCCTTAGAAGTAAGACGCTCGGTGATACCTGTGACAGGAATACCTGCAGCGCCATCCGTTAAGCCGCCGCGATTAAAGCCTGCGGGGGCAAACCAGATGTGAGATGACTTCTCCGAAGAAGCCAAGACGCCCATCATAGCAACGCTAGGCGGAATCCACAGAAGTCGACCGGAGCCTTCATCTCGGGTCTGCACCCAAGGATAGAATGTGGCGCCATAACTAGAGTCGAGATAACGATTTCTTAAGTCGTTGGCGGCACTTGTAGGCGTACCGGGCAAGCGAGAAACCTTGCTAGCGTAATATGCCTCATGCGGAGGAATATACACATTTTCCAGATCAATGAGTGACATCGCATCTCCGCGCTCTTCACATAGATTAACCATATCGGCAGTTAAGCTATTTAGAGTTAAGCCAGGAGCAGTTAAAAGATTCATATCAATCTGCTCTGGGTCAGACACTGTATCGATTGCGCGCTTCCATGTGTGATAAATATAATCATTCTGCTGCGTGGAAGTAGATGCCATTCCTGCATTGTATGCGGGATCGGGTTTCTTGATATCCCAGCCATCAAATCCACCCCAGAACGGTGCGGTAAACTGACGAATACCGCCATTAAGGAGCGTGGTATAAGACGAAGATGTATACGAGTCCTCGCGCCGCCGAGAGCCAGAAGCATAGTAGAAAATACTCGGCTCATTGGAGGTGGAATTCAGCACGATATCGTCAAGAGAGAAGATGTATGCGTATCCCTCAACACCGTTCAGCGAATTGGTAGAAACAGGATCATCACCGATAGATCCATAAACCATTCTATTCAAGAATCCCATACCGGGCTGATATCTAGTGGAGGTACGCGATCGCTGTGTTGTCATTCCAAAGCATGCTTTCGTCTGATCGGAGATACCGTTATCAGATGCCGAAAGTCGAAGTATAGCGTAGGGGAATTCGAAGGATCCTGTAAGCTGGCCGCCTGATTGACCAATTGCGCCGCCGCCGCCGTCGTCACCGGTGCCTCCTGGCAAAGTAGAAGCACTAGCGTTAATTAAGAAGTAAGGTTCGAGCACCCACGACTGATCGGGAACACCCATCGCGCCCGAAACATAGTGATTAACAAGAGTGCCTTCAGGATTGTTGGGCTGGCCAGTATCATACATACTGCTAGCGGAAACCAGCGTCTTAAAGCGGGGAGGGCCATAATAACCAAAGGGAAGCAGTGTGGCGTCGGCGCCACCTTCCTCGACAGTTGTATCCATTTCTACATACACATATTTAGACTGATTATCATACTCACCATATGTCTTAAGCATGGAGTTGGTCTCATCCCACTGTGTGTATTTATCGCCGATCTTGCGCGCAATGTAATTGGGAGAAGTAGGATCTAAACTCAACATATCATACCTCTCCAATACTTGACGATTGGAGTCTGTATCACTAATCTTACGGATAACTACCGAGAAGGATCCATAATCAGTGACTGTGGTTGTTGATTGGCGCACGTTCTCGATTGTGACTTTGCAATTATCTTGAAGCCATTCGCCGTGGCCACGACCTTTAAGGCGGAAGAGCTTTTGCATGTCAAATGCGTAATAACTGTCCGCTGCTCCCAAATCCTGACCGATGAACCAGCCGGCTTTTGCCTCTTTAGAAGAGACGCCTTTCATTTTGCCGGGAGAATTTGCAGATCCACTCTGCAGAGGCAGAACAACTCCGACAAGCTTACTATCAGGATTAATGCGGTCGTTGATGCGTAGCCACTGCTCGTAGGTCTCTCCAAGCCAGTAGTTCTTTAAATTTGCGGCGGGATAAAATGCAGTAGCGCCATTGTTAATGCATAGCTGCGGATTTGTATTCATCTTCTTGCGGATATAATTATCAGAAGTATCATCAAAACTAACAGTGAGCTTCTCTTCAAACCACTCACCATCAGAAGGATTCGTTCCAGTAACAACAAGAGTAAATTCGGAATTAGAATTACTGCCGATAACCCCACCCACGGATGCGGTAACATCAAGCATCGCCCCATAAGCGACGTCGCTTCCTCTTTCGGAAGAGGCACCGCCGACCATGGTGCCGCTAAGTAAAATAGAGGCAGAGTTGTTGACGTAAAAAACAGCAGCAAGAGATCCGGTGCCCAGCTCGCATAAAGGCAGAGTAGTCATAAAATTAGATGCGGACGGCCACACCCACAACCCAAATACTCCACCGTTGGCAGCAGGGCCCTTAGTGACAGCTGCGGGAGATCCTTCCACTTGCCAACCCGCGCGCGCGGCGTTGGATCCGTCGTTATCTGTGCGCTGCTGACCCAAAAGGCGAATATAAGTAAGAGGAGCCACATTTGCACGGAGGAAAGCTTTCGCAGCGTATGTTCCATACATGGGAGATTGGTAGTTGCCGTCGCGATAAATATCGCCACCAGCACCGCCAGGAACAGTATCGCCGAACATCTGAACGAACTCTTCGTATGACTGAACCTTAATAGGCGTCATAGCTAAACCACTTCGGGACCTGCCGATAACCACAGGGCCGATAGCATCAGCCGACTTGGGGATAAACGAGTTATCAATCTCGTTAATAAACACTCCAGGAGATACAAACTTAAAACTTTTAACTGACATATTGCTTTCCTCTTATAAAAACGTCGCAAATGATAGCGCAATCATTATTTAAATAGTATTTTTAATCTCAAAAGGAACTAAAAGCCAGTTCAGGAACTGATAAAAAGTCTTCGTTGATCATCCCATTAATTTTCCAAAAATATTCGGAACACCAGGGGGCGCTACTTGTTCTTGGGGAAAACTCACCTCTACTGTGTTTTCATCGACGCGCACAATAGGGCGATCATCGTTCTCTCCTTCGCCAATCAAATATCCTAGAACCTCAATTGTAATATCTGTATTATACATACGCATATCTTCTCCCAAATTAGCCACATTATTCGATTGGGCGAAATCTTGCTGAATAAATGCCTCATATAAGTGACCATTGCGCCTCATAGTAAACGCATTAGTTTGACCTGTGCGCGTCATAAATGGGGCGACCATCTCATTCATTTGCTGTTGATATTCTGATTTAATATTTATTTTATACGCAACAGTTACATAAACTGGAGTCGGAATAGAGAGGCTCTGGATAACAATCTTCTTATTGACTCTCGGGGTATTGCGCTGTCTTTTTACTCCCAAGTCATTACGAGTGTTACCCACGCCTGCAAAATTTCGCGTTTTATCTTGAACAATTCTTTTTGCCAACACCATTCTGCCAGATCTGCCATTATGATCTACCGAATAGGTATTAGCCTGAAAGGCGCCGCGCTTGGAGGGATCTTTAACAACGCCGGTCCTCTCAACGCTGATTAATGGCAACTTTAGTGCACCGCCGTGATCGCGCAAAGCTTTTTCGTGTTTTACCTGATAGGATCTTTCGGGCACTTGCCACAAAACGGGCACATCAACAAATCCCTCATTCGTTGTGGCGCGAAGACCCAAGTCTTCTTTAACCCATGACATCATAGCATAGTCGATATTCTCAATAGTCGACTCTAGCATGCCCAGTTCACGTAAAGTATGCGCAGATGATCCGGAGGGAAGCATTGCGAAATCAAAATTATCAGGTAGCATCAAATAACCCCTTTCTTGCTCTCTTGCAAGTTGCTGCAATTTCAAAACTGTGTTCTACTTGACCAAACAACTTAGTTGGCTCCGAAAGTTTAACGATCTCGTAATAATATTCTCCGTATAATACAAAATCCCCCTCTCTTACATAGAGGTTTTGATCTTCTGTGAGGCGTCGACGATGGAAGTGAACCATAATTTCCCAAGTTTTATCAATTCCCGCTCCTTCCATGTATTCCGTTTCAAACATAGTAAATTCTACCAGCGCATATACTCGCACTGGCGACAGGAATGTTTTATCAATCGCTTCGCCATACAACTCATGAAAATTGGTGCGCTCCATATCAATGGGATAATAGAGGATCTGCTGGCCAATAACTTTCTCAATGAGTTCATCATTGACCTGTTTTACTAGATCTCGCTCTTTCTTTCCTAAGAAGAGGGGAGGCGGAGGGTTCTTTGGTCTGTTCCATTCATCCGACATTTAATATCACCCCACAAAAATCGGCAACGGCGTGATCTTTAAAACGTTGGAAGCAGCTTCCGTCAGCTCTTGATCTTGCTTCGCCAGAGCCGGGTATTCCATCTCTTTAAGCATCTCCATCAACTTATCTTTCAGTGCCGTCTGCTCTTCTTTAGCTTGAGAGAGTAATTCCGCATGATTTAGCGTTACGCTTTCACCTGGAATTGGCATCGTCTGAAATTTGCCTCTAATTTGCCCTAGCATCTCTTTGCAAAGCGCTAGCGCATATTTTCGTATCCATTGTTTACCGATCGCATTAATATTCGTATATGGAAGATTATCAAAGGGAAGCGTATTTAGATTATTGATTCCGTCGACACCGGTCTGGTATTCGTCGGCAGCGTTCGACCAAGGGTCTAAATCTACGTAAAACTTAACCCAAATACGATCAAGCGCTCCGAAATCCCAGTAACTCGGGTTAGGGAAAAGACGTAGTTTGTTGTTTATAAGCTCATATGCATAATTAGAGGTGCGAGTCATGAGTGAATCTTCATACATAATCGCCTGCATTTTGTTCTGCCATGTGGGGATAATCTCGAATGTAGAATCATCCGCAAACTGGCCATAAGTGGAATAATTTCCGACCACTCCTATGCCGCCATAATAGCCGTAGAAGCGCCACATTGACCGCGGAGAGCGAAAGAAAACTTTAGTAACTAAAACCCTCTTCTCCCCAACTTTGCCGGCGTAGGGCACCACATTTCCCGCATCATCAACGCCAGACGTAGAGGCATCCATAATTATCTTTTGAATATCGTAATCTTGCTGATCTGCTACGGGATTAAAAGATGCGGAATATTGAGGAATGGTTCCGCCAAAGCCGCCGGCTGCGGCCGCACCATCGCCCACTCGGCGCGAATAACCCAGAGAAAAACGAGGGAATTTAAGATTAACGTTAGAACCGCTAAGAGTATCTCCCCCTTTAAACTCTCCATTGTGATCAAAAGTTCCAGTGGTCTCGCCCAAATAGCTAGAAAGAGCATTTTTGCCCTGATGGAGGTTGATCATATAGGAATATTCTAAGACTGCCTCTTCATACGCCGCATATACGTTGTCGGGCGTCAGCTCGATATCAACAACATCGCCACCGAGCTTCCTGTAGACATAGCTAACCTGATCGGAGGCGCCACTCAAGAAATCTATAGATCCAGTATACATACCAAATACAACGCCCGAAGATACTTTACTAGGGGTGCCGGCAGAGGGCAGCACAATGGCGCTTACTTCGGATTTCGGATTAAGATTCGTGGGCATAAAAAAGTCTCCTCTGTGTAATTAGTTTCTTACACGCAAAAGCTCCACGCAACGTGAAGGGTTCTGCTAAAGAGTGAGCTATTTTACGTCGTTGTCGAAGTAGTCTTCTTTTTTGTGGTTCTCTTCGTTGTTTTTCGCGTTGTCGAAGTAGCTTTCTTGCGCGGTGTTGCGGTCTTCTTCCGAGAAGTGGTGGTTTTTGCTGTTTTCGTCGGCTTGGTGATCTCCGGGGTCACTATAGTAGCGGTCTCCGGTGTCTTTGCCGTTAAAGTTGGCCCAGTTGTGGTTTCGGGGACCGGATCGGCTGTAACTTCGGGTGTGGTCACGCTCTCCGTTATGGTGGGTGTGGCTTCTGTTTCTTCATCCGTTTGGGTTGCCAAAAACCGCGCTCTCGGGTGATTAGCGTGTTTGGCGTTAAACTTTGTTTTGGCTGAATTCAACCTTCTTTTTCTACCCATAAAAAACTCCTGTTTTATGTAGTAACTAGTCTAAAAAAGCGAAAATCTCAAAAATTTGGCGGCGAAAAAATGTGGCAGATCGTCATTTTCGAAAAAACCCCCCAATCCGAAGAAAGGGGGGAAAAATAATATAACTAATTAATTATTATCTATTAGATCTGTGCGTCACCGAAACAAGTAGCCGCAGTTCCGGTAGCGACTAATTGACCATCAACAGCCCAGTTCTCTCCATCAATACAAACGAGATGAATTCTGCTTCCTGCTAATCCACCAGTTGTGCTGCCGTTCATTGTGATAAAGTCGTTGCTTCCATCGGCATCTGCACTAAAGCAATCAGCCTGTCCAGCAGTAGTGGAGTTTGTAAGGACACCGCCTAAAAACCCATCCGTGTTCAGAGTTGCAGTTTTAATTACGTGATCTGCTGTTGCAGTAACAGTTGTAATAAAAGTAAACTCTAAACCAGCAGCAGGTGCTGGTAGAATAACGGTTGATGCGGCTGCATTATCAAATAAGCAGTAGCACCCACTATCACCAGCGACTAAAGTTGTTGTCGCATTTCCAACAGACTTAACTTTAACCTTCTGACCCACAATTGTGGACTGGTTCATCGACAACTCTCTCTTTAAATTCTCAATTAATGCTTGGGTTCTAGCCAAGCCTACTCTTTTTGTTCCCATTTTATAATCCTCCATTTGTAATCATATCATAAAATAATACGAGCCCCGAAGGGCTCATATATAACTAGTTTGATCCGCCTCAAAGCTGTGGCTAATTTGGTTATTTAGCTAGTGACGTAACGAACGGTGGGAGGGGTGTCTGGAGCTGTGTCTCCTGATTCTGCCGCTTCCTTTACGCACCAGTGGCTAAATCCGGCATTAAATTCAATTCCCTCTGGAAACACATAACTTCGCTTGACACTGCGAGGGCAAAGAAATACCATTGTAGCTGCAGTTGAACCCGCCGTAGCAGTGGTCGCATTAGCGATTTTAAGATAAACAGCGGTGCCATAGGCGACGTTATCAATCTCGACCATGTATAAGGTTCCTTGATCTCCTGTGGTATTCTCGACTGCGGTGTTTGACGCAGCAGTATCTTGCACAAGCTTTGAAGCAAGAGGATTAGATTGGTTGGTAACTGTAACTGCCATATTAAAGGTCTCCTTTTCGACTACTATAATTAGTCTCTCAAAAACAAAAAACCCGCCCTCCGAAGAGAGCGGGTTAGTTTTAATTGGCTACTAGTGTTTAGCTAGTGGCACCTGCCTCGCCGAGGATACCGCGAACGATAACCAAGCCATACATATCAGGACGAACCATCTTCTTGGCATAGCGAGTCATCACGCCCTTACGGGGCACGAAGTCCTCTGGTCCAAAGATGGTAGGTGTGGTCTGCAGCGGCACATAAGGTGCATACACATATCCGCTTTCGAGGAAAGAGGAACCACGACGGCCAATCAAGACGAGAGAGCGCGGGAAGTAGGGGTCTACCATCACGTCAAACTTCTTGGAAAGGCTTCCGACCTTAACAGCTCCAATGGAGCCCTTATCGTCATCAGCTGTAACACTTGCACGGAATCCGGCAGTGAACTCAAGGATGTTGGCAACTTCAGGTCCGCAGACGACGAAGTTAGCACCACCACGAAGAGTCTTTCTGTGGATTTGGGCAGACACATCATTGATGGTCTCAGCAAGAGTCTCATACCACTCGCTAACCGTTCCGGTGAAGTCGGGAGCAGCAGAGCTAGCGCCGATCTCCTTACCAGTTGTACGCTCAACGAACAGACCCGGAGAACGAGCCCAGTAGTATGTGCCAGCTGTAGCACCCTGAACGAGATCCTCAAGAATCTCACGGTCAATCTCAAGAGCAATCTGCTCAGAGAGGATGCTTGTAAGCTCGACCTCTGCATCAAGGTTGTGGTAAGCATTAAGATCCTGTCCTAATTCTGGGGTCCACTTAGCCTTGAGCTTCTTGGTCTTAGCGGTGACAGCCACGGAATCGACTTTGATGTCAATCTCGGGGATATTAGCCACACCTTCCAGTCCCCACTCGGTGGTTCCGATGACAGAACCAAGAGCATCGCCCGTAGTCAAGTTATCGTCGATTGGGAAGGTAGCACGCATCTCGCACGGAGTACCATCACCGATAGAACCGCTGAATCCCAGCAAACCTCCATCGACATCATCACCATGCATAGCGACAGAACCACTACGCTGACCAAAGACCATCGTAAACTTGTAAGCCGAATTCGAAGGATCCTGAGTAGTAGAACCCGAAGCGATGCGTGTACAGCGACGAATCAACTTGGCGTTGCAAGTGAACCAATGACCTGGATTGTCTGCCGGCAAGAAGTCGAGAGCCACAAGATCCTGAACGTTTAACTGTGCCAGGGGGGTGGATCCGGTTGTTTCAACAACAACACAAACCGTACCAGAAAGATCCACATCATACTGAGTGAGATTATCCAGAGTTGCCTGATCGGCAAGCGACAGCGGATTAGCGCCACTGCCAACCTGAGCACCAGCCGTTCCGGATGCAATAAGCACCCAGCCGTTGGGGGATGGATCACCTGTCATAGCATTAGCCAGAGTAACAGAACCAGTAGCGGACGAATAACCGTTGTTCAGGGCGTAAGGACCAGCAGAGGCGTTATCGCCACTAAGATCCACACCACCTGTCAACTGCGCTCCGATGACGCCACCACCGTAGAGCGACTGCTCAGCGGCAGAATAACCCAAACGGGGAAGACCTGGACCACTTGTAGATGTGGTGAAATCCAGGAAGAAAATGAGCCCCGAAGGAAGACTCATGGGCTGAACGCTAACGAGATCGTTTGCGATCAAACCAGCAAACACACGACGAACGATGGGGAATGCGACAGCCGCGAAGCCCTCAACATCACCACCAGCCATTGTGCTGCTCTCACGGAGAAGCTCTTTTGCTTGATTCTCAAGCAGACGGGCCATTCCGTTGCGGGTGCGGTCGTTGGTCATTCCCTCAAGAAGACCGGTGCGCTCCCACTTAGATAACAATGCGTGACCTTCAGCACGCATATCACGATTGACAACACCTTCTGTCAATCTTTCAATAATACCAGACATAATTTATCACCTCCTTATATATAATGATTTTATGTTTATTTTATTCCAGCTAGTCTCTTCATCCTTTCTTGGAAAGGATCAGAGCTTGGCTTCTCTTTACGAGAAGCTCGAATTACAGTGGCGTTAGAACGACGATTAATTGCCTCGCTCAGCGATTGAGGTCCGCGCTTAGGCGTAGACTGCGCTGTGCTTTGAAGCGTATCAAAAATAGTTCTTGCTTCTGTAACTGAACCAGCACGCGAAATAGCTTCAACAATTGTTTCTTTTTGTCGCTCATTTAAGGAGGTATTTCTCAATACACGGTTCGTGTAAAGCAAGCGAGCGTTAGAAAGATTTACATCTTGCAAACTCTCCTTCAGCTCTGTTGTTGCTTGCTTGTATTGTTTGTTGTGCTTACTAAGTTGTTTATTTTCGAAAACTAACTCTTCGTAAGCTTTTCTCATATTATCTAAATCTTTTTCTACATCGGTACTGCGGCGATGGGCCATTTCTTTCTCCATCTGCCACTTCTGATCTTCAGAAGAGCTGCCAGCCCAGCCCGAGAGTGATGCGCTCATATCAACGGTAAGGCGCTCAGCGATGGCATCGGTGATAGCATCAAGATCCATCTCTTCCATTTTAAGATCTTCGTCTTCTTCGTGAGTTGCGGCAGTCTGAGCTGCCTGACCTTCGGGACCTTGACCCGAGCCGCTAGCCATCTCGCCAGAGCCTTGGGGATCCTCATCCTCTTTTTCCTCTTCTTCCGTTAATTCTGTCTCTGACAGTAATTCACTTAGAAGCTTTTCATCAAAATCATATTCTTCATTGGCAATTTCAGCTTGCAAATTTTGCACAGCTTCCTGCAGCGTATCAAGATCCACGTTAAATTCGACCTCTTCGCCCTCTTCGGGCAGATCGCCTAATCCTTCGCCGTCAGCATTCGACAATCCATCAGTAGCCGCAAGGGGAATGTTATCTACAACCTCTTCGGCCTCACCCTCTTCGCCCTCAGCTCCAAGAGGTGCAGCTGCCATAGGATCGGCGCCCATATCAGCGCCCATGTCACCACCAAGATCACCGCCAAGGTCACCACCAAGGTCGGCGCCGAGTTCATCTTGTTCCAATAGCTTTTCTAAGGTTTGACGAACTTCGTCAGAATACTTCTCGACAATTGTGGTTTCTGCGCTCTTAAGTGCGGCTTCGCGAAGGGCTTTCGCATCAACAATTGCCTCTTTTAACAAACTAGACATTTAGTGGCTCCTACAAAAATACCAATATCAAAATAAATAGTGGTCAACACACTAAAAAGCCAATATTATGTGCCGCTCTTGTTTATAACCCACCAGCTATTCCCATCAGAATGAAAAGTTCTTACAGAGTAGTTAGACTTGAGTGTAATTTCAGAAGAAAAATCAATCTTTCCTCCGTCGCTCTTAATCTTTAAATGGTAAGAGCTGATGAGCTTATATTGATGCTGGCATATCTTTTTCACCGTAATTACACGTCCATGATTCTTTTGCGCGGGGGGTAATGTCGCGACGATGTGGGTATCGGTTGTGTCGAACAAGACGGTATTGTCAGTATCTTGAAAATCATAATCTACATCCGAAATTACCTTAACGTTCTTGTATAAAGCGCCGTTTATTTCCAGGTCTCCATTGGATTCTATCTTTTTGGATGCATGCAGCGCTAACGATCGCAAAGTTCCTTTCAATGTCGCCGTATTATTTTGAGGCTCGAAAGTGAAATTAGAATTTCCATCAAATTCTTTCGCTCCCTTAAATTGAATGCTGTTTTTGGTGCCACCCGGGTGGGGTACCTTAAAGTTAAGGAAACCGTCGTAAAGATTTTGGAGAGTCGTGTGCCTTATTTCTCGTCGTGTCACATCATACACCACTAAAAGATCCGGATCGCTTAAGTTTTGACCGTTTTCTTTAATGTTTAACGCATTTTCTGGATCTAATAATAGCTTGCGGCTTTTTATTCCTAAGCCTCCATTCGGCAGCAATGCAACAGATGTGCCATCGCTATTAACCGAGATGCCATCTCCAGCATTAACCCTCAATTTTTGTTTGTGTGCCTCTAAACCCGAGCCATAGTTGATAGAATGCGCTGGCACCTCTCCTATAAGCTTGTTGGCAGGCAGATCTCGCAAGCCGCAACCTGATCCGGTAATCCGACTAATGACAGCGTTGTCTGTGTGCAGCGTTCTCCCATCAAAGAGCAGGTTATAGTGACATTGTGCTGTCTTGTCTCCCTGGTAGGTGAGAATCGCTCCTGCTTTTTCAGAAACGATCCTTTCAACTGCTACTTTATTCTCGGTGGCGCACGGGCTTTGAGCATCGGTGTCGTAAAAGACGCTCGCACTCACCACATTCTTAAATACTTTAATTCCATCAATTTCTTGATCCCCATACTGATCCACGGAACCTTCTACGATTCCTTTCAATACATTATATGCCATTTGTTTGGTCTCCGTAATAAATAGTTTCAAAAAAAAAGGATGCCTCCCGTTAAGGAGACATCCAAAGATTTAAGCAGGAAAGCTTAATCCAAAGAATAACTTTAGATTACATAATCTTCCAGTC
>Ga0080013_1004213_pt1 | contig 14327 bp, 9 predicted proteins | sample ETNvirenome_6_85_FD_69236 | JGI IMG/M metagenome (GOLD analysis project Ga0080013, IMG submission 69236) | Marine viral communities from the Pacific Ocean - ETNP_6_85 (SPADES assembly) (version 2) | ecosystem: Environmental > Aquatic > Marine > Oceanic | place: Pacific Ocean | collected 2013-06-19
AACCAAGTACGTGCGTTGGTTGCTGGAGATCTGAACCAGTATATGGGATTCAACATCATCCGATCTGAAAGGCTCGGGACTGAAACTGATAACTCTATTACTTGTGACAAAGTAGTGGCGTTTCATCGAAGAGGTGTTGGATTGTGCATCTGGGAAGATATTGTCGCTCGAATTACTGAACGACCAGACAAACGGTTCAGCCAGTACATCTATTACAGGATGACTCTGGGTGCAACCCGTTTAGAGGAAGAACGAGTAATTCAAATTAATTGTAAACAAGGCGCAGTTACAGCGGCTTAATAACCTCTAATACGGATTGAATTATGGCGGCTACCACAAATTATGGAGCAAACTTTACGCTGTTCGATCAGAACACGCCTAAAGAAATGGCAGATGTTGCCGAGCATGGAGGTCGATTACGTGTCCAGTATGATACGTATGAAACTGACGGCAACGAAGGCGCTGGATCTACAATAGCTATGGGTCGAATGCCTAAAGGTGCAAGAGTATGGCAAGTCATTCTGGTTACAGATGACATCCATGCATCTGCGACTTTGCAAGTTGGAGATTCATCTGATCCTAATAGATTCATTACTGAATCAATTTGCGGTGATGACAACAAAGTGCATTACATGCATCCAAAAGCTCATGCTTCGGATGGTAATGTGACTTTGCTCGGTGGAGCTAGTGGCACAGGTATTGACGGTTTCGGGTATGAGTATACTGCGGCAACCGATATTATCATTACTACTGCTACTGCCACATTGGCGGCAAGTAAAACAATCAATTTGTGTGTGTTCTACTCAGTTGATTGATCGTTAATAGGGGGCTTCATGCCCCCTTCATCACAAAAATGCTATGAGTGAAGTAATTCTTTATAGTGAAAGCAATGAATCAAAAAGTGTTATTCCTAAATCAAAGGAATGGCATGATTTATTGGCACAAGGATGGACTTCTTGGAAAAAGCCTAAAAAGGCTTCTAAGTCTAAGAAGAAATCCTGATGGCTTCTACAGTCGATATTTGTAATATTGCTCTCTCAAACTTGGGAGAGCGATCCATTACTGCAAGAAGTGACGAAAATCAACGTGCGAGAGCATGTGATAATCGTTTTGATGATGTCAGAGATTTAGTCCTTCGGAGTCACATATGGAATTGTGTGTTGAAGAGGGAGCAACTTACTTCTTCATCTACAGCCCCAACATGGGGTTATGATTATGCATTTCCAAAGCCTGCTGAGATGTTAAGGCTTATTACGGTGGCAGAAAATACGAGTGGTGATAATTCTTATTCTTTCAAAATAGAAGGAGAGAATATTGTTACTAATAGTCCTACTCTTTATATCCTCTATATTGAAAGAGTTACGGATACTGCCAAATATGATTCATTATTGGTACAAGCAATTGCATTGAGATTGGCAACAGAAATTGCACAGGATCTCACAGGCAAGACTGAGCTTAAGAATTCCTTAATGCATAAATACCGTGAAGTCCTTTCAGAGTCGAGAAGTGCAGATGCCGCAGAGGGAACACCTCAGAAAATAGAATCGGATTTATGGTTGCAGTCTAGATATACCAATATCGATTCTTGGAGACCGTTTAGTGCCTCAGTGGTTCAAGAAGATGCGTACTAATGGCTCGATTAGTCACCTACCAGACCTCGTTTGCTGACGGTCAGATATCATCAAAGCTGAAAGGCTTTGTTGATACTGAATCATATAAATCTTCTGTCCAGGATTTAAAAAATATGGTGGTGATGCCTCAAGGCTCCATCACCCGTAGACCTGGAACACGTTACGTTGCAGAAACATCAGGGAATTGTTCTGTAAGACTTATCCAATTTAATTTTGGACAAGATCAAGCCTATGTACTGGAGTTTGGTGAAGAAATATTTACAGGAGCCACATCTGGGGCCACAACGAACAAACTTGTTTATGCAACAGGAGGTTTTACTGTACGACAACATAGTTTGGTGGGAGCAACTGTAACCAACACAACAGACTCAACAACTGCATATGTCAAAGCTGTTGATAGTAATTCCCAGTTATCTTTGAAGGATGCATCAGGTAGTGATGTTGATATATTCACTTCAGGAGAAAATTTCAGTATTGCTCATGCATATGTAAGATTTTATAAAAGCAACGCACAATTATTATCAGGTGTAAATCCTTATGCTGTAGCCTCTCCTTATAGTTCTTCTGATCTGTCAGATCTCAGTTTCACTCAAAGTGCAGATATCCTGTTCATTGCACATCCTTCTTATCAGCCTCGTCAACTGATTCGTTCAGGAGACACAGATTGGGCATTTGATTATATCCATACAGAAGATGGTCCTTATGGACCTATCAATACTGAAGATTCGGCTCTTCTGAAAGTTGATACAACAGCAACATCTGTTGAAATAGGAGATCCACATTTAGATATAACTGATAATTTCTTCCAGTTACCAAACCACGATATGCTGGATGGAATGGTTGCACGAATGACATTAAGTGGAACTGCTCCCACATATCATGCAACAGATCCTACAGCTACTGAAGGAGGATCAAATTTCACAATAGATACTGATTATTATGTAGTTAATGCAACAGCATCTACATTCCAACTATCGTTGACTTTAAATGGAAGACCTCTTTATTTGGTAACGACAGGTGATGATATCACTATCTTTAAGAGAATCTACAAGAAAGCATCTGCAATCACATTAAAGATGGCAGATGGAACTTCTCGATTATGGTCGTACTCTGGTCAAAGTGTTACAGCATCCACTGATAGTGGATTAAAATTTACTGCTGGATCTGCACATTTTTTAAATGCTGGGAATGCAGTTGTTTTCTCTGCTTCAGGACTTCCAGGTAATATTACAGCAAATACAAGTTATTATGTTATTTCTGGTGGATTAACATCAACGGTATTTTATGTCTCTACAGAGGTGGGAGGATCTTCTGTTGCTTATAGTTCGGCTGGTTCTAGTGTTATAGTTCATGCAACTGGTCCTAAAGAGACAATTGTCACATATACAGCAACTTCAGGTTCTGTAACTCCTTCTGATGGAAGTACAGATCTTTTATTTACAGATTCAAGTCATGGATTGGTCGATGATGATCGAATCCAGTTCCGTCATGCATCAGGATCACTTCCAGGAGGAATTACTGAATCCACCAATTATTATGTGAAGAAGCTTGATGCTGATACATTCAATATTTCATTGACACCTTCTACTAGCACCAATACTACAATTAATTACGATAGTTCTCCTGGTTCCAATGTTTCTTGGTACAAAGATCCTATTTTCTATACATGCATTGCAACACATACTGCAACTTCTACCAATAACCCTGGATCTGCATTAGGAAATGATTATTGGAGAAAACTTGAAATCAATGATGGACGTGGTTTTGAACATTATGATGTAGACACCTATCTCAGATATAACCCTCTTCAGGGTGCATCCATTCAATGGGGTTATGTTCAGGTTGATTCTGTTACCAATGGATTGACAGTTACTGCAACAGTAAAAGAAGAACTGGTTGCAAAAGGACCAAATCATGAGTGGAGAAAGTATGTCTGGGATTCCAATTCAGGGTGGCCTAGAGCTATTGAGATCTTTCAACAAAGATTGTGTTTTGCAGGAAACGATGCCTTCCCACAAACAGTTTGGTTTTCTAAAACAGGTGATTATTTTAAATTCTCTCCGTCTGAGAAAATAGGTGTTGCATCAGGAAATGTTTCTGCAACAGGAGCAAGAGTGGTAGGAGAACAAGTCAAGGATGACAATGCAATCACTCTTACGATTTCATCTGCAACAGTGGATTTAATTGATTGGATGATTTCTGGTAAGAAACTCACTGTAGGAACATCAGGAGGAGTGTTTCAGATGTATGGTTCTGAAACAGAACTAACCATTACTCCATTTAATTTTACCATTGACCGTGTAACAAGCTACCCCACTGAATATGGTGCTAGTCCATTAATCATTGATAACAATGTAATTTATGTCCAAAAGAATGGACGAAGGATGAGAGATATTGCATATAGTCAGGAATCTGGGGGGAGTCAAGCATCTGATATGACTCTCAGGGCTGACGATATTGCTCTTGGAGTTATTAAGGACATTTCCTACCAGGATATGCCTTATAACATAATCTGGGCCCGTTTAAATGATGGTAATGTGGTTGCTTGTACCTACAACAAATCACTTAATATGATGGCTTGGAGTAATCATGTTATTGGAGGTTCATTGGCTACTGAATCTGCTCCAGAAGTTAAAACATCTGATGCTACTAGAATTGCCGTTACAGATTTTACTGGTGATGGCGCAACTGTTTCAGCAACTATAACAATTACTGATTATTCAAATATATCTGCAAGTGATTATTTTATTTTAACAGATAATAATGGAGATCCTAAAACTTTTACTTGTGGTGGTCAGCAAACAACTGGAACGGATCACAATACTTGGATGCTGAACGAAGGTAATGATACAGTAGCAGATAATATCTTCACCATGCTTAATTTATCAGGCAATGAAGCGTGGACGGTTGCTAACCCTGCCGCAAATATAGTTACTATTACAAGAAACATATATGGAAGTTCCAATCCTGCAGTAGAATCTATTACAGTAATTCCAACAACAACACATCATCAGTTATGGATGGTTGTCAAAAGAACGATAGATGGTAGTACAGTACGTTATGTGGAATATATGGATCGGTTCTATGATTCAGGAGAATTGACAAGTGATCAGGCACATTATGTAGACTCAGGAATATATGCTACAGGTACATCAAGTGTTACGAATTTAACAGGATTAACACATTTAGAAGGTGAGACAGTACGTGTTCTTGCAGATTCGGCAGTGCAGGCAAATAAAACAGTATCTTCAGGTGCAATCACGATTCTTAGTGCTGATAAAATTCATGCAGGATTAGCCTTTGATAGCTTTGTCACCACACTTGATCTTGCTACAGGACCCCAAGGTGTTTTGGTTGGGAACAGAAAGAAGATCTCAAGGATTATTGTTAAACTTTTGGACACAATGGGTTTAAAGTATGGTCCTAATGCTAGTGAATTGGATGAAATGATATTCCGGTTCCCGACTGATGATTTAGGAGTAGCAGTTCCCTTTTTTACAGGAGACGAAGTATTGACTATGGGTAATATGACATATGATGATCATAATATCGTTATAGGACAGGATGGACCGTTTCCGTTGTCTATACTACTGATTGGATTCGATTACGAAAGCAACGATTTATAAAGGCCGATTATGTGGGGAATGATGTTAGCAGGGGCGGCAATGGGGTATGGGCGTGGGCTCATGCAAGACCGTCAGACTCAGGGAAAGATAAGATCTCTCCAACTTCAGGCAGGATGGGAAGAAGACTATGGAGATCAGATTCTTGACCAAGCCAATACCAGTTCTAAACGAATGAAACGTGTAGCATATCGTAATTCCATAGGAATCATGAATGCTACTTCATCCAAACAAATGCAGATTAAAGCACAATCAGAACGTGTTGCATCTTCTGCAATTGTTCAAGCGGCTGGTAGAGGTGCAGATGTAGGAGAAGGAACTCCATTGGAAAATGCCGCACTTCAAATGGAAGCAGGAGATGCAATGGCAAGAACAGAACAATTAAATGCCAGAGGTCAGGTTAAATCTATGTGGGATGATGTGAAGTTTAAAACAGATAATATGAAAAAAGGTGCTAAGTTCCAAAGAAAGATGAAATATAGAAAGGCGGCATTAATGAAAGAAGGTGCGGCAGGATTGGAAGGTGCTAGAGGTGCAAATATGTTCATGAACATCCTTGGCGGTGCTTCGCAAGGAGCATCAATGGGAATGCAATACGATCAAACTTATGGAACAAGTGAATCTATAAATTATACAGATAAAGGTGATTCAACTCCTGGATGGGGAGGTAGGTAATGCCTAATTTCCAATACTACCAAGGAGAGGAAAAACCTACTCCTCAGAGGGAAACTCAGACTGCAACTCCAGCCGCACCTCCTAATGCATTGCAGTTCTTTGATGATGCTCAGGCAGGAGCCCAAGCATGGTCTGGAGTGGTTGATGTTGCAATGGAAGCAGGATCAGTCGCAGTTGATATCTATTCCAAATTAGGTGAGGCAGAGCATCAGAATAAGGCAGATGCATTCTATCTGGAGTACACCCAGCAAGTCGGACAACTCAAAGACAATATCAACTCTGGTCAAGCAGAGTCTAATATTCATGATCTGGATGATGTTCAGGGAGTAACAAGCTACTACCAGGACGAGGAATCCAAAATCTATGGGGATCTTTCCAAGAAATTCAATAAAGATAATTACAAGCGAAGAGATTCATTGATGAAGGATCGTAAAACCCCATCGTATCTTGGGGCTATGTCAAACATTCGTCAAAACAAGATTTCTCAAATATCTCAAAATTCCAAGGATGGTTTCGATATTTATTTAAAAGCATCGACTAGGGAAAACACTGATGCTGTGATAAAAACAATAAAAGCAGAATATGAGGCTGGAAAATTTAATTTAACGGATTTTATAAAAGAAATTGAAGCTTTAAAGAAAGAATATAACAACGGCAAAGGTGAAATGACTCTTCAGTCATATAATGAAAAAATGGCCGAGTATAAAAAAATAGTAGACAATTTTGATTCAAATGTGGCAATTGCAGAAGAAGCTAAAGATATTCAAAAAGAGATTTATGATAAAACAGAGTTAGAAGCTAAGAAAAGATACCATTCTGGGATTTTGTCAGAAGAACAATATAAGGATATTCATAACGAAGTCGCACGAAATGTTCAGGGAACGGCGGCTTATCAAATTGCTGTTGATGATTATACGATGTTTCTGGATATCTTAGAGAATAAACCAGATACATTTGGTATGGCTGATCAGAAGTATTTACTGCAATTGAAGAGTGGTGCTTTAAAACGTAAAGAGATAGATGAGAATAATACGGCTAAGAAAGCAAATTATGAGGATTATGGGAAGTTCCTAAGACATTATAATCTTGCTTGGGGTAGTATTTCTGATTTAGAAGCATTGGATAAAAAACTTGATGAACGGACTGTGGTAGAGGGTAAAATAAAGTATACGAATTATCCAAAATGGACAGACGAATATGCCGAGAAACAACGTGGGACTGCACGACTTGGGCTTAAAAGAAGGATAGATGCATTAAAGAAAGCCAAAGCCGCTGGTGCTGATAAAGGTAAATCTAAAACCGAATTAAATGCTTCGCTTGATAATTTAATGAAAGCTATTGAAGGTCCAGCCACAGATCCATTGCCTGAGTGGGAATATGATATAGATCTTACTTATAAAAAAGAACCTCTTTTAGGGGAAATGCTAACAGCCAAGAAGGATATGTTGTACAAAGCTGGTGGACTATATAAACAACTCAGAATGGGGGCTATTAGCCATGCGGATGTGAAGCAAATTCTAACTGATATAGAACCACAAGATTCTACTTCTCCTACTTATGGATCAGCACATACAGCATGGAAATATGTAGATACGTTGGTCAAAAAATATGATGCCAATAAAAGAGAGAATTTTGTTTCTGTAACAAGAGCAGAAATGAATAATGAAGAAGATCGTAATCTAGAGAGTATTCAAAATACTGGAGATGCTATAAAAGCTTTAAGAGCAGATTCATTTGATCAGGATGGGTTGGTTTCAAATGGACTAATGTATTATGACAAAAAGATACCTTTACAAACTTTTAAGAGAGATAAAAACCTTCAAGTTTTGAGTCCTTTGCGGATTGTTTCTCCCAGACATTCGAGATTATTGAGCCTTGTTCCGCATGAACAACGAAAAGCATTGGTTAAAGAATTATATCCTGGTTATGAGGCAATGGCATTTAAGGATCTTCAGCGTGATGGTGTACATTTACCATGGCATGCATTTAGTGAAGATTTAACAACAAAGGCTCGGAAGATAAGGGCGCAATCCGAAAAAGATGCTAAAGTGCCACAAACATTACCAAACGGATTGAATTATCTGAACGCTTCTATAGCTTTTATGGAAGTGATTGGAAGTGGAATAGAAACTTCATATGTGAGAGGAATAGAGAAAGAAGCTTTCATGAAATATATTTCCCAAATGAAAGCAGTTGGTGATAAAAGAGATTATAAAGAATTAGCAGAAGAATTCTATGAAGGAATCGTTTTAGTCCGTATGCCGAATCATCGTGGAGATCATCTCCAAAAACATATTTGGATGGGTGAGAAAGAAATATCAAGAGAACTTGGTGACTTTATGTGGAGAGACAATACGGATGATTTGGCTGGTGGAGTAATGTCAATGCTTTTGAAATTTAGTAAAGAAGATTTGGCAGATGATGAACTTTTTGTTATGGGTACAAAAGATTTATCTCCAGCATATCTAGTAAAACTGACAGAAGATGAAATAAATCAATACCCAAAAATTAGAGAAATAGCTGTAGATTTAAAGAATAGAATTTTCCAAGCTAATAGTGTTTCAAATAATAGTAATGATCCTGTTTTTACAATAGTCCGAAGTCCGAATGGTGAAGATTTCAATCTTGCAATTAAAAATCATCCCATAGGTGGTATTTTTAGAGTTGGGCGTAAAGATGTAAATGGGAATATGAAAGTAGTAACTTACAAAAAGGAACAATTCTTTGAACATGCAAGTTTTTATATGCAGAGATTGCAAGCTCAGAAACTGACTTGGGAACCTCAATCATTGACAGGGAAACTCTTAAATCAAGCCGAGAATCCTATGGATCAATTCTCTGATGATATTAATACAGATGATTTATTGGAAGAATTAAAAAAGACAGATAATAGCTCTATTCATGGTAAAGCATTACATCGTGTTCTTAGAAAAATTGAAGAAGAAATAGAATTAGATCCTGGAATGAAGAATCGTTCTAAATATCGAGATGGGAAAGCTACGATCAAATCACTTGCAGAAAAGATTTTAGGAAGAGGAGCCGATGATGAGGGACCAAAACTACAACCACATGAGAAAGATTTCTTATTACATGTAAAAGAATTTCTTTCTAATCCTTTGGCTAAGACAGAGGATTTGATGGATAGTCAGAGTAGATTCGGATTTTAAAGGATGTTTATCCAAAGTTATTTTCTGGAAAAAGACCGTGGCCTTGCACAACAGGTTCAAGCAGGGATAGAAGCTCCTGCTTGGATGAGATTTGAAGCAGGGTTTGATATGTCTATGACACGGGAGAACCCAACAATTGCGGCAATTGATTGGGCTAGATTTAATTATAATGATGAAGAAGATGTGCTTGATAAAGAGACATGGGAAGAAAATTATGCAAGACCAGATACGAATTGGTACGAGGGTATTACGGAGTATCAGGCAGAAGCTATCAGAGATGAGTATGACTATAATCTTCAGTATCAAGCAATCAGTAATATGAATTCTTTTAATGCGGCAAATATGGGTGGTTATTTTGCAGGTGCATTATTAGATCCTCTGAATTATTTACCCTGGACTCGTTTTATGGCAGGGACTTTAAAGTTTGCAACTAGAGGGACTAATGCTTTAGCAAGTGTAGGTCGTTCTTCTAATGATGTATTGGATGCAGTTATAGGATCAGTAGTAGGTGAAGGAGCTATCTATAACAGGAAAAATTTACACCAGACAGAATATGATATGAACAATGCTATAATTAATGTAGCAATGGCAGGGACTATAGGGGCTGGTTTAGCAGGGATGAGGAAGGTCGCAAGGAGGTTAAGGGAGAATTCAATCGAAGAGAATGTCGCAATGGCAGGAAAGTCTTTAGATGATGGAGCAAGAGGAAAACAAATTGAGGTTGATAGTTCTGCTCCACCTCAACGAAAGACTCAAGCAGAATTGGAACGTGAAGCTCCTGTAGACGGATTGGCAAATAATGCAAAAAAGGAATGGGATCTTTTGACAAGTGAACCTACTATCAAAGCGGCGGCAGATACAGTTTCAAATACTGTGAAAAAGGCTTCTAAAGCAATGGTTGATTTCATTAATTGCAGGATTGGTTGATGGCAAAACGTGCATCTTGTGAAGATATTCTAAAAAATGCTGGCATTAGTCCTGAAGATGTCAAAGTTATTTCTGAGGATATTCAATTAAGAATAGAAAGAGGTGGTGATTATCAATCTATTATCAAAGAAATTAACGAGGGTATCCCAGATGTCGAGTTCAATGCAAAGATGGCGGCAGTTAATGTTGCCAAACGAGCATTGTCTTTGAAAGAGATGAAACGAAGAGTTTTTGACAACAACAAATATATTCATAATTTCAAAGCATTTTTAACAGGATCTACAAAAAAAAAGAAAGGTGATCTCTTTTCTATAGGCACAATGCAACGTGCCAAGCTTAAAATAATGCAGAATAAGATTTTTGTAGATACGGGGTTATCTTCCAGAGCAATCAGAAGAATCATCCAATCACGGGCGTTTCAAAAGGATTTAGTTAAGGAACTTTACCCTTTTGATGGAACTATGAAAACAAACAATGAAATTGCTTTTAAGATGGCAAAGTCGATTGTAGAGGCAAAACAAAGAATCATTGTTGAATTGAATCGTGCAGGAGTTGCAGTTCGTTACCGTGCTGATCATGTAGCAACTCAATGGCATGATCCCTATAAACTTTCTAAAGCAGGAAAAGATCAATGGATTAGAGATGTTATGGGAATGTTGGATTGGGAAAAAACAAAGCTCAAGAATGTGCCTGATAAACATCTTTCTCCTGGAATTGTTGTCCCAGGACACAAAATGACTCCAGAAGAATATCTCTCCAAAGTATTTGATGGTAGGACAAAAGCCGCTGAAGCATATGATACTTCCAAATTCAGAATGGGAGAATCAGTAGGTGAACAGTTTGAACATGGAAGAGAACTGATCTTTAAAGATTCTGATAATTGGGTTCGATATAACGAACTTTATGGTCATGAATCTCCAATTCATGCCATTTTCAATGATTTAGAAATCCAATCAAATAGAGCAATTTTAATGGATTTCATGGGGCCTAATCCTCATGAAGCATTCGAGGAGATAGTAGGAGATATAAAGACTAAGATGAAAGCAGAGGGTAAGGAGATGTCTGCATGGGATGAGAATGGATTCCGTTCTAGGTTTGCTCATCTTACAGGAGAAGCATTTATTGTCGGTAAGCCAGGAGTTGCCAAAGTCGTTAATATGATTTCAGGTTTAAATATTCTCTCTAAGTTAGGTAAGTCTCCAATTTCATCTTTAGTTGATGTAGCAACATCTGCAATGACTTTGCACCATATGGGGGCTAATCCTTTTAGTGCATATAGTGGGATGTTAAAGAATATTGTTAGACAAGTTCCTGAATCAGATCGAAAATATGTTTATCGAATGCTTGGTGTTGGAGCAGATAGTATTTTAGGATCTGCGGCTTCTCGTTTTACTATACATGATGCTCTTCCTGGAATTATGTCTAAGGCTGTGGATAACTTCTTCCACTATAATGGATTGAACGCATGGACAGATTGGGCAAGAGAAGGGTTTTCTGCAATGGCATCTATGCACTTTGCAAAGAACTTAAAGACAAGATGGGCAAAGCTTGATCCGAAATTCAAACGTGTTGTTGAACAATATGGAATTGATGAAACTGATTGGGGGAAACTCCAAAATATTGGAGGGTTTAAGGTTACAGATCTTATTAAGAATAATCCTGAACTTAAAGGTTCAAACTTTCCGAAAGAAGAATTCTTGACATCAGATTGGGTTCTTCAACAAGCAGGAATATCTGAATCAAGACTTGCTGATAAGATATCTTTGTTTTTTGTCAATGAATCCCGTATTGGAGTCCCAGAGATAGGTGTAGGGGATCGTGCTATGATGATGCGTACCTTCCAAAGAGGAACCCTTCCTGGTGCAGTTTTACAAGGATTCTTTCAGTTCAGATCCTATCAGGTGGCATTGTTTAATGCATTAGGCCCACGTATGTATGAAATGGGTTTCCCTGCTATTGGGTTGCATACATTAGGTGCAATGGGTCTTGGATATGCTTCGTTGAGTCTCAAGGATCTTGCTCGTGGATTGACTCCAAGACCATTAGATAAAAAAGAAACCTACTTTGATATGCTTCGTCAATCAGGAGTCCTTGGATTCATGGGTGATGGTTTAGCCGCAGAATATGGAAATTACTATGGTAAACTCGATGAAGAAATCCTTGGAACTCATTATAGTACCTTCAAAGATTTCGGATCTATGTTTGTAGATATATTGGAAGATGGAGAATTAGGTTGGGAAGGATGGAAAGCAATACGCTCAAATACTCCTTATGCAAATCTTTTCTATACCGAATGGATGTACAATTATTTCATCAACTGGCAAGTGCAGGAATCAATGAGACCAGGATCATTGGCAAGATTAGAAAGCTGGTACAAATATGAGAGGGATCAGGAATTCATTGATCTTGGCCTACCTATTGTTAGTCCTTGGGGCAAGCCTAGTGAGTTTGTTGATTACGGAAGTCCTGGGAACCCTGTTCAAGACATCGCCTCGACCATTATCAGACAATGACCGTAACGACCACTAATACTAGGGCTGAACTTAATGGAAATGCATCCGCAGGACCATTCCAATGCGGATTTCGTATCCTTACAGATTCAGATCTTTTAGTTTATGTAGAAGGTATTCTTAAAACATTAACTACCCATTATACGGTTGCTAATGCAGGAACTACAACAAATGCTACAGTTACATTTACATCAGGTAATTACCCTGCATCTGGGACTGCAAATGTCGTTTTTGTTAGGAGTGTTCCTTATACGCAAACAGCAGATTATCAAAACAATACTGCGTTAGATGCTGAAACATTGGAGACATCGTTTGACAGAGGAACGATGCAGATTCAGCAGAATATATCTAATTCTGACCGTGCGTTAAAATTTGGAGACACTGTTACTGGAGTAACTTCTTCTGTTACAGAAATAACTACAGCTGGGACTGCTAGAGCAAATAAAATATTAGGATTTGATGCTTCAGGTAACATATCCGCAACTTTAGAGTTAGGTACAAACCGAGGGAATTGGGCTACATCAACAGCTTATGTAGTCAGAGATTTAGTAAAACAGAATAATGGTGCTGATTCAGGAACATATGGCAATATCTATCTTTGTATAACAGCCCATACATCGACAGGGGCACATGTAACAGCAAGTGATTCAGCTAATTGGCAACTCATTGTTGATACTGCTACTGCTACAACTTCTGCTACGGCAAGTGCAACATCGGCTACAGCTAGTGCTACTTCAGCAACAGCAAGTGCTACCTCTGCTACAGCATCTGCAACTTCTGCAACTGCTTCTGCTACGAGTGCTACTGCATCAGCAACAAGTGCAACAGCATCAGCCACTTCAGCTACGGCTTCAGCGGCTTCAGCAACTTCTTCATCTGCATCTGAGGTTGCCGCTAAGAATAGTGCGGCGGCAGTAAGTGCAGTCTATGAAGGGTTTGCAGACACATATTTAGGTCAAATGGCAGATGGTGCTTCTGCATCTTCAGGATCAGCAAATGGAACATGGGCCAAGAATTCATCTTCTATTACATTAGCAAGTACATCAGGAACAATAGAAGCTGGTCAAGAGGTTACAGGTACAGGAATTCCAGCAGATGCTAATATCTTATCAGTAGATGGATCTACTATTGTGATCTCTGAGAATATGGCGGCATTAGGTTCTGGAGTTTCTTTAACTTTCACAGGACAAGGTATTTATGGTGCTTACAGTGTAGGTAAAGATGGACCTGCTCTAGATAATGATGGTGATGCTCTTGCTACAGGTGCATTGTATTTCAATAGTTCTGATAATGAGATGCGGATCTATGATGGAGGAAACTGGATTGCCGCAACAAGTGCAGGAACTACAAGTCTTCTTATATATAAATATGTAGCAACAGGTAGTCAAACCACATTTACAGGATCAGATGCAAATGGTGCAACACTAAGCTATACCGTTAATAATATTAATGTTTATCTTAATGGTGTAAGGCTAGATGCAACTGATTATACTGCAAGTAATGGCACTTCTGTTGTTCTTGGATCAGGTGCTACAGCATCAGATGAACTAGTTGTTGTTGCTTTCAAGTCTTTCTCTTCAGCAGATATGGTTCCTGCTTCTACAGGTGGAACTTTCAGTGCGAATGTAAGCATGGCAACCAACACAAAACTATTACAAAAAGGAGCATTTATGCAAAGCTCAACACATCAAGCATTATTTTTAGGAGCATAACATGGCAATTCCAAGTGGATCAGGAACAGAAGTTCTAAAAAGAGGGTACTTTACAGTAACAGACACTACTGATACAAAGATA
>Ga0080013_1004215_pt1 | contig 14326 bp, 15 predicted proteins | sample ETNvirenome_6_85_FD_69236 | JGI IMG/M metagenome (GOLD analysis project Ga0080013, IMG submission 69236) | Marine viral communities from the Pacific Ocean - ETNP_6_85 (SPADES assembly) (version 2) | ecosystem: Environmental > Aquatic > Marine > Oceanic | place: Pacific Ocean | collected 2013-06-19
ATCTGCCATTGCAGTTGATCCTGAGTATGCAGCAATCGGTTATCTCCGGGAGTTTGACCTCACGGAACTGGCAAAAACCGGTGATGCAGAAAAACGTATGCTCACAGTTGAGTATACTTTGGAAATGCGGAATGAGGCTGCGATGGGAATTGCAGCGGACCTGATAACAAGCTGATGAGCATAAACCAGCTTCTGGACTGGAACTCCGCTACCGGTATGGCAGAGGGGTTCCACGTCTCTCCTGACGGGGATACGATGATTTCTGAGACTCAGAACGTCGATAATATCCTCCAGTCAGCAAAAGAAATGTCGGAACTCACCCCGGGCAAGGAGTGGAAACATGCAGCTTATATTCCTGAGGCAATCTGGAACCAGGCTTGCCGTGAAGGATGGGTGAATGATAAGGCAAAATGGAAACAGTGGGCTAATAACCCCGATAACAAGGCTTTCAGAACATGGCCGGGAAAACTGTAGAAGACAATAACTGGGACCTCAAGATTGCGGTCCTGGTGCCCTCCACTGGGACCTGGAATGCAAACACGGCAGAGTGTATTGCCAATATGATGGCTTGCTTCTCAGATTCCAAATATGAAAACGGAACCAAGGAGATCAAACTTTTTGGAGTCCAGTGTTCAATAATCCCAGACTCAAGACATCGTCTGGTCGCAATGGCATATAAATGGGGTGCAACCCATGCACTGTTCATTGACAGTGACATGGTCTTCCCGTTTGACACCGTTCAGAACCTCCTGAATCACAATCAGGCTGTTGTTGCAGCAAATTGTGTCCGCAGGAGACTTCCGACCTATCCGACTGCATTTGCAAAGGATAAACGATACGTCTACTCCACCCCGGACAAGCATGGTCTGGAAGAGGTCGACCAGGTCGGATGTGCAGTCATGATGCTTGATATGAGGGTCTTTGGACTTCCTGAACTGGAACTTCCCTGGTTTGCATTTGAACCTGACCCGGACAAGGTCCCAGGAGTCATAGGTGAGGATGTCTTTTTCTGCAGGAAACTGAAAAAACTAGGAGTTCCAATCTACATCGATCATGACCTCTCCAGGCAGGTCAAGCACATGGGAGACATGGCATATGATATGAGCATGGCAACCATGAGTGAAGGGTTCTATTCCAAACTGGAAAAGGATGCAGAACTTCATGTCATGAATCTTCATCCTGAGAATGATGGATCATCCCTGATCATGATCCCTGAAATAAAGGATGTAGAGACTGCACGATTGACGATGCAGGCAGCCGACTGGAAAGGGGTTTGTGTCAACCAGGACAATCCTCCAGATGGATGGGAAAACATCGAGAAGGCAGCCGATTTCCTCAAACTTTATACGACTCAAGACCACTATCTGTTCATTGGTGAAAAATTCACTCCAGGACTCGATTGGGCAAAACGATTGATCAAATACTGTGGACAGTGGGATGTGACTTATGGTCCAGATAATATCCACAATGCAACCCTCCCGGCACAACCATGCATAGGAGGAAAGCTAATGAAAGCTATTGGACCTTTGTTTGCCCGTGGACGGTGGTTTTTTGCACACGCACTACAGGACATTGCCGAGGAATTGGGAACCCTGAAGTATGCTCTCGATGGTTGGGGAGACTTACGGGAGGAGAAGGAAAACTGGGAACGGATTGCATCCAAATCGGGGCAGATTGCAGCATACATGGAATGGAAGGAGACCGAGTTTCCTGTGCTGCTCAAAAAGATTCAAAACCAGATGTCGGAGTACTATGCACCACAGACTGAGGCAGCCTGATGGCACTTGACACCTATGCGAATTTGCAATCATCCGTTGGTGATTTCCTGAACCGTTCAGATCTGGCAACCGACCAGGGGGATGGGACCACTGTCATTGAGAAGTTTATTGCCCTCGCAGAAGCAGAATTCCAGAGACGTTTGAGGGTCCGTAAAATGATCACACGGAGCACCATATCTGTAAGTGGTCAGTACACGGACCTTTCCGACTCTTTGACCAATTATCTGGAACTCAAAAACATCACCCTGGAACCGACATCTGGAGGTCCAGTGGTCCTGGAATTTAAATCTCCTCAGGCCATGGATGAGTTTAGATACCAAAGATCAGGAGCCACCGGGCGACCGATCTGTTTTGGACTGATTGGATATGAACTGGAACTCGGACCAGTTCCTGATGCAACCTATTCTGTTGAGATCACATTCTATCAAAAATTTACTCCACTCAGTGACGCTGCAACAACCAACTGGATCCTCGACTCTCACCCGGATTTATACCTTTATGGGTCCCTGATGCACTCCTCACCCTATCTGATGGATGATCCAAGGATCGCAATTTGGAAGGGACTCATGGAGGAGAGGTTGCAGGAATTATCGGCACAGGATGAGAGAGGAGAAAATCCAGGGACTGCACTGAACATGAGTATTAAAAGACCCTATTTTTCCGGTGCAGTGACCAACCCGATTTACTATAGGTAATATGGCAAGCAACACCTCCGATTTTCACACGTATTCCAAGACGGCAGGAACCTCAAAAAACCTCCAAAAACCACTTGATGGAGGAGATGAAAATGTTTGGGGTGGATACATCAACGACGACCTCGACACCATCGTAGCTGCAGTCAATGCAACCAGTAATTTAATCGCTGATGCAAACGAGAATGAACTGATTGACTTCACTGCCACCGGATCTGCAGTCAATCACATTGGAGTCACCAATGCTGCCACCGGGTATCCTCCGCAGATTGCTTCTGCAGGAGATGATACCAACATCGACCTGACCCTGGCAGCAAAAGGAACTGGAGATGTCAACCTCACTCCAGGATCCACCGGGGATGTCAATGTGCCTGCCAATAAGGGGATTACATTTGCCTCCGACGGGAACGAGAAGATTGAATCCGACGATACGGACCTGACCGTCAATTCAGGAGGTGCAATCAACCTTACTGCGACCTCGGATGTTGTGGTTCCTGCTGATGTTGGAATCACCTTTGGAACCGGTGAAAAAATAGAGGGGAATGACACGGATCTGACTCTCACATCAGGTGGAGACATTAGCCTCACGGCAACCTCGGATGTGAATATCCCCTCCGGGGTCGGACTCACTTTTGCCTCTGATAACAATGATAAAATCGAGAGCAATGACACGGATCTCACCGTCAACTCCGGTGGAGATATCAACCTGACTGCAACCAGTGATGTGAATCTCCCGGCCCAGGTTGGACTGACCTTTGGTGCCGATACCGAGAAGATCGAGGTAGATGGTTCCAATAACATGACCCACACTGCAGCAGGGAATATCACCCTGGATGCAGCAGGAGACATCACCCTCTCCGCAGACGGAGACAACATCAATTTTGATGATGGGACCACATCCCGGTTTGAAATAGGTCTCCCCACAGGTGATGTGACGATGACCGACACCGATGCAGCAGGGGCCCTTGGCCCGGAACTGACCCTGTACCGGAACTCCAGTAGTCCTGCTGCAAGCGATCTGATCGGAGCAATCTCCTTTGCCGGGGAAGACGATAACGACGATAATACGACTTATGCACGGATCCAGGTTGAGATCAAAAATGTGGACCATGCTGGTGGAAACGAGGCAGCAGAGATGCAACTCCAGACCAGGGTCTCCAATGCATTAAGCACCCTCCTGACAATCATGTCGGACGGGACAGTGAAAACCCATGGGACATTGATAATAGGAGGGTAATTTTATGGCTGATAGAACGATAAAACCTGATGATACTCATGATCTGGTTTTGCAGAACAATGATGGTTCTGCAAAGATCGAGGTCAACGAGGCGCAGACCGTCGTTTTAACTGGAGGATCAACAACAGCCCTGACCATCGACGCGTCAGGGGACACAACCCTGGCAGGAACAGCAAATGACATCGGGACAGTAACGTCTGGCACGTTTAACGGAACGCTTGGTAGTTCTGCCTCGTTTGCATCAGCTACTTTCCCTGCTGGGCACATTCTCCGGGCTTTTTATGACGAATCAGACACAACTGTTGAAACGTTTGCTGAGGATTCAGAAACAGCATGGGGTGAATTGGAACTTACAATTACAGGTACAAATAACACAAGCGATTACCTGCAGGTAACAGTAGGATTGAACGGAATTTATAATGAATATTCTGACCCAGATAATGTTATGGCAACATTGTGGGTGGGAGTCGTTTGGGATGTATCCTCAAATTTTGATGATTCGCCTACTGCTTTTGGTGGACTGGATTACTATACTAGAACACTAATGCAATCACAGGCATTGAATCTTGATAGTATGATAACGATCAGGGCTGTACATCCAACAACGAGTACATACTACGTAAGAGCAAAAATAAAAGCAGTTTCAGGGGATCTAAATATAAATCAATCATCTACGCGTTCGACTATTAATGCCTTCGAAATCAAAGGATAACTATGGGAAAACCAACATATTTCAATGCAGTTCAAATATTAACAGACAATAAAGCACTTCACGGTAAGACAAATGGAGGCATTGATAAAATAGTATTCCCTAAAGGTTTTATTCCGCCAACAGATGCTGAAGTAAAAACTAAATTGGCTTCTATGGTTAGTAATTACGATGCCCAAGCCTACGCAAGAAAAAGACAGGCAGAGTACCCTTCAATACAAGACTTAGTTGTAGCACTCTATGACACTGACGATAAAACTGCAATCGAAACTAAACGCGCAGAAGTTAAAGCGAAGTACCCAAAACCTGAGTGAATGTTTGAGCTTTTTGCGTCAGGACATCATCCACCGATTGAAAGCAAACTATCAGGCTTTTAAGGCAGAACAGGAAGCAGAAAGGAATCCTGCATAATGGATATACAAATCATCCTTGGTCTGATAGAAACACTCGGGGTCCCTGTCTTTGTGACAGGTGCTTGCATGTGGTACATCTACAAAAAAGACCTGATGCACCAGACGGAGATTGACTCGTGGAGGAACAAAGATGACACCTCTGATGAACGTCTAATCAACCTGATCAACTCAACCAATAGCAGAAACGAGGAGTTCAAAGTGGCATTGAATGACCAGACCAGTGCAATCCGGGAGTTGGTTGCAGAAATGAGAGGACGGAAATGATGATCCCCCTGCTGGCAGGTGCAGCAAAGACCATCGTGATATCGATGCTTTCAGAGAAAGTAATTTTAAGGGTTTTTCTAATGCTTGGTGAGTGGGCTGCCAAAAGAACAACCACCACCATCGATGATAAGATCGTCACCGAGATCCGCTCAAAGTTGGTAGCGGATGGGAAAATTTAATGTGGTCGGCTTATATTCCGGAGAACCTTCCTCATTGCAACGGGGGCATTCATGGTTGACATGATCACACCCAATTTCAGCAAGGCTGAAATGCGATGCAAGTGTGGGAAATGTCGGGAGGATGAAATGGATGGTGAGTTCATGAGGATGTTGCAGGAGTTAAGAAATAAGGTCGGTCCGCTACGGATTTCCAGTGGAAGACGTTGTGAAACGCACAATCGAGCCTCAGGGGGATACCCCAAGTCGGCTCATCTGCAAGGCCAGGGATCTGATATCCAGGTCTTTGGACCAAGAGCATTAAAGGTTGTGGAACAGTCCCGCAGGTTGGGATTCAGTGGAATTGGAATCTCCCAGAAGGGAGACCACAAAGATCGTTTTATCCACATTGACATCCTTCCACGGGAAGCACTCTGGAGTTATTAAATGGCATACCTCTCCCTTGAAATTCCTCCTGGTGTAGTCAAAGCAGGATCCCAGGTAGAGTCCAACGGCAGATGGAGGGATGCAAACCTGATGAGGTGGCATGGAGGACGTATGCGTCCTGTCGGAGGATGGTATGCGGAGACCGCTGCCCTGTCGGGAGTTCCACGTTCTATAATCACATGGTCGACCAATGCAGGATATGCCCAGATGTTCATTGGGACCAACACCAGGGTTTACAACTGGACTGGTGGCACCGGACTCAACGAGTGCTCAGATTCCCTGACTGGAGGGTCGACTCTAGGACCTGCAACAATGGTCACAAGTGGCTCGACCCTGACCTGTGCAACAGGAGGTCTCGACACCCTCCTGGATCCTGAGGTACGTTTCAAGATCACAGGAGGATCCAACGACGGAAACGTCTACACGGTTGCAGCAATTGCATCTGAGAACTCGATCACCATCGATGAGAGCTTTGCCACAAATGAGTCTGCATCGATCACCCTGACCTACCTCTGGAAAATAGGACCTGCCCAAGGACGTGCCAACACCGGATGGGGAGCAGGAGTCTGGAATGTCGGTGATTGGGGTCGTGACCAGACCGGTGCGAGTATTCTGCACAACTGTGGGAGGTGGCATTTTGATACCTATGGTGAGGACCTGCTCGGATGTTTTGAGCAGGACGGACGGTTGTTTTACTGGGATGCATCAGGAGGATCCTACCCCCTCAATGGTGCTCTGGTTACCAATGCACCAACCGGAAACAAAGGAGTGTTATCCACCCAGGAGAGGATGGTGATGCTCTATGGTGCAGGAGGAAACACCCGGAAGATCCAATGGAGTGACCAGGAAGACTACTCAACCTGGGCCGTTAGTGCGACCGGAGAGGCAGGGTCCTTTGAACTGCAGACCACTGGAGACCTCCAGGTTGCCTTGAAGGTCCGTGATTCCATCATTGCAATAACAGATGAAGATGCACATGAAATAACGTACGTCGGGCAGCCTTTTATCTATGGCAGACGGAGACTTTCAGACACGGCAGGGATCGTCGGTCCTGATGCAGTGGCAGTGATCGAATTTGCTGCGTTCTGGATGGGCCCAGGAGGATTTTTCCGATACGATGGAGGATACGTCGATCCGATCTCCTGTGATGTCCTTGACTATGTTTATACTGATGTTTCCACCAAAATTGACCGGACCAAGTTCTCCCAGGTTGCAGCAGGAGAGAACCGGAAATACGGTGAGGTGTGGTGGTTTTATGCAAGCGAGGCAGGATCTGGTGAGAATGACAGATACATAGTATTTAATTATAAAGAAAAATGGTGGACGGTTGGGACACTTTCCAGACTGTCCTGGGATGAGAACAACCCCTGGGGTTCTCCCTTTGCAACCGGGTCGGACTACAAACTCTATCGGATGGAACAGCAAAGGACATCGGATGCAGACCGTCTTGGGGGAGTGACCGACCCAGGCAGTAATTATGGAACCAACACCAGGACTATGTGTTTTGGAGGGTCCAACACAACAGACACAATGACCGTCTATGCCGAGACCGGAGACATCCGCATTGCAGATGGTTCAAAAAGAATTCATGCCCAACAGGTCATCACAGACTCGGAGACAGGAGACACGGAAGGATTTCAAATGAGATTTTATTCCTCAGAGACTCCTGATTCTACAGAAACAAACCAGGGGTCGGTTGCACTCACCAGCACCGGATACTCGGATGTCCGGTTCTCCGGAAGATACATCAGGTACCGTGTCGAGGCACCCTTTGATCAGGACTTCAGAGTTGGTGAGATGATGCTCAAGGCACAGACCGGAGGAGACCGGTGAGACAACTACCCGTCCCTCCTGATGAGTATGACAAGGAAGCAACCGGAAGAATTCAGGAAATCCTTTACAACACGATCCAGGATGACCTGATGCAGAAACGGCAGGATATCGATGTAGATGGAAAAGCAGCAGCAGATGCAACAAGGGCCTTGTTTCTCGGGAGGGTCTTGATAATGAGTCCTGATGGCACCAAATACCAACTGCTGGTCGATAACTCCGGAAACCTATCAACAACGAGTACCGTATGAACAATTTCCTTTCAGGACCAATGGCCCAATACCTCCGGGATCAGGGACGTTTTGGTGATACAGAACTGGCACATGTCAACCCGGAGGAGGAAGCACTTCTGAGATCCCTTGGAGGATCCGGGACCATCAACCCAGGCACAGGGTTGAGGGAGTATTATTCAGGAGCAGATGACCCCGATGCAACATCTGACCCCGGAGACGGTGGAGACGGTAAAGACGATGATGATGACGATTACGAAGGATATGGGTCAGAACAGGCAAAAGAAGTGGCAGAACGGACCAACAAAGACAATGAACGTGATGAGGGTAACAAATCAACAACATCAACAACATCAACAGCAACAACCAGTACCACCCCGGCAGCCCCCGACTACACGACATCAGAGGGTTTCAAATCCCTTCTCTTTGACCTTTTTAAATCCAAGGTTCTGGACCAACCCTACCAGTCCTATACAGGAGACCGGTTTGCAGGATTCAATGCCGACCAAACTCAGGCATTCACAGACACGCAGGCATTTGCAGATTCCACCAATCAGGCAATCAATGATGCAATTACTGCTGCATCAGGAGAGACCGGATATGCATCAGGCTATGACCCTGGAGTACTAACCTCAGGATACATCCCTGGAGTCTCAACATCGGGCTATGATCCCAATGCCTACCGATCAGCATTCACGGCACGAGACTACACCTCAGGATTTGACCCCTCTGCTTACAACGTAGGATACAGGACTGCAGGAAAAGACTCTGATGCATGGCAGAAGGAGGTTGATGCACGGATGAATCCGTTCACCTCCAATGTCATCAACCGACTGCAGGGTGATATGGATCGGTCCCGACTCCAGGCATTGGGTAAGACAAAAGATCAGGCACGATCTGCACGGGCCTTTGGAGGATCGAGGCAGGGTGTTGTGGAAGCATTGACCTCAGGAGAATATGCAGATGCATTCTCCAGAACCGCAGGAGGACTCCGTCAGGATCAGTTCAACCGTGCAATGGCAGGAGCCGATGCAGACCGTCTGGCAGCAGAGAAGTTCGCCCAGTCAGGATATGGGATGAATCAACAAGCGCAGCAGGCAGCCGAGCAATTCAGGCAAGGGGCATTTGAACTGACAACCCAGGAAAGATCCCTCGCAGAGCAATACAGACGGATGGGATACGACTCAACCCAGGCTGCCATGAAAGCAAAAGAGGAACTCCGATCACAAGCACAAAGGGATACTGAACAGGCTAAGCAATCCAAGGAGGAGTTTCTGCAGTCTGCATGGGCAGAGACCGAGGCTGCCAAACAGGCACGAGAAAAATTCCGACAAAGTGCATCTGGAATCCGATCTGGTGCAGGACGGGATCTTCTTGCAGGAGGAAAGGCCCAGGATGCAGCAACGGCAGCACGGATCAATGCACGTTACGGAATCGGAGCCCGGCAGCAAGCACTGGAACAGGCCAATAAGGATTTTGCATACCAGCAATTTCTTGAAGAAAGAGATTACGACAAGATGAACATCCTGGCAGGAGGAGGACTGTTGGGATCTGCACCAGGTGATCCTGAAGAGCAGACGTATTTCACTAGGGAGGGGGGACTCTTCCAACCCATCTGGGACATCTTAGCAGGTGACCAAAAAGTCATAACCATCTGAGGAGCAAGATATGAATCCGCAAGCAGCAAGAATGATGCAGAACCGGGGGGAAGGTCTTGCATCGATCAACTCCCAGGAGGCAGGTCTGTTATCTGCACTTGGAGGAGCAGGGGAACCTCTCCCAGGTACCCAGGGGATGGGTCTTGATGGAGGTCCGATCCGTTCATATGCACCCTGGTGGATACCTCTTGCTATTGAAGCAGGGAAACAAATCCTATCTCAAGGGACTTCCAGTCCCCAAAGAGCACCCCAGAAACCAGTCAGTCAGGGGAGTCCCAGAGCAGCAGCCCAGTACATGCCCAAGATCCCAATGGCAACCTACAGACCTGACATGGATCCACTGATTGAAGACATGATGATGAATAATGCCCCTCCACGGGGTTTGCTTTACTGAGGAAGAAAAAATGCCAGTAGTGAAGGATGTGTATACAGGAGAAGAATTTGACTTGGGGTATGCAGGTCCAAATTACAGAAATTTATTTCAACCTGGTCCTTTTGATTTCCTCAATGCACAACTTCCGGAGGATATTCTTGGAGATCCAAAATATAAAGCAAAACCGTTTTATGATCCTTTGTGGAATATCACCCATGAAACTGCAAGGACCATCCCTGAGTTCCAATACCTTGCATCCTTGAGTCCTGAAATCAAACATCCTCCTCCAAAGAATATTCCTCCAGGTCCAGTACCTCAAAGGTATCCGAGTCCTCCTGAGAACCGACCTAACTTGGTGGTCCCTGAGAAACCTAAAATAAGCAGAGCAAGAGCAACTGAATTGAGGGAGCAATACGGAAAGCCAGTTCAAGAACCACCCAACCCCTTGGCTGCATATGATGCCGTCATGAAAAGGGAACCAGGGTTCTTCCAGGAAAATGCACCCCTGATCCTTGGACTTCTTGGTGGAGTCTCCGGTCTCCTGGAAGCATCAGGACCATCCAGGGTTCCTGTCTCAGGAGGGCAGGTCTTTGCACGTGGTCTCCAGTCCGGACTCAAGGGATACATGGGAGGACTGGATTATCAGAAAGGCATGAGGACATCCCAACAGGAAGAAGCAAAGAATGTCTTGGATGCAACAACCTGGAGGGAAAAATTCCAGAATGCAGAACTGAAACGACAACAACGGGTGAACCTGGGGAACTCAATCCGGGAAAGTCTGGGGCAACTTGACATGGAAACCCTGTCTCCAGAAATGAAACGACAGGCAAAGCTTGCAGAGACACTTGTAAACTCAGGATCGATTGAAAGTGCATGGCAGATCTTTTCCAAGATTGCAGCAACTCCTGAAGCACAAGCATCAATCCAGAAGATGGGTGATGACACCCTTCTGTATCTGGACCCTCAAAAAGAAGGACCACCGGAAGTCAGGGAACTTTGGAACCGTGAAGTTGACCCGACATCCACGCAAGATAACTTCTTAACCGGTCAGCAGATTCTTGATGAAGACCCAGACCTAGAAGGCACCATTTATCCAGATAGAAGGTACCGTGCAGTAAGGAATAATGATGGAGTAATAACTGATTACGAGGAGTTCAACCTCACTCAAGCTCAAAAGACAACACCTGAATTGATGGAGGATATTGCAAAAGGTGAAGGAGCAGTAGCCAAACGGTACAGGAGTGAAGCTAAGGACTATTTTTCAATTGCTGACTCTTTCAAGAAAGTCGAGGCATCAGCATTGGAAGAATCTCCTGCAGGAGATATTGCTTTAATCTTTGCTTACATGAAAATGTTGGATCCAGGATCAGTGGTCAGAGAAGGTGAATTTGCAACTGCTCAAAACACAGGCAGTGTCTCTGAAAGAGTTTATGTCCTCTATAACAAACTGCTTAAAGGGGACCGGCTGACAACCTCACAAAGGCAGATGTTCATGAAGTCTGCAAATACTGTCCTTGGATCACAAAGGGACAGGGTGCAAAACCTTATGAGTTTTTATACCGGACTTGCAACAGATTATGGGTATAAACCTGAAAGGATCGTCAGGGATCCATTTGAAGGAATCAGTGATATTTCAGTCCCTGATACTTCTACGGATAACAGTGGAGTAACAAGTCCATTCAAACATACAGCACCAAATCCAAGAGGGGGAAAACTACGTTTTGGGGCTGCTGCGATAAAATAACATGGCTGAAAAATTTGATTTCAAAGTGATGGCAGATGAGGTCTCAAAGGCTTTAATTGCAAAGCATTCTGATCTCGATATTGACCGTGCCCTTTTTAATGCATACCCGGACCTGACTGTGGATAAGTCCAACTTTACTCCTCATGGGGAGTACATCCCCGGGTCAGCATACCGTGCATTTTTCCAGGGTATGGCAAGGAAGATCCGACCCCGTGGAGATATGAAATATTTCAAGAACCTCGGACGGGAGTGGGTTCATGGAGGAACCCTCGGGGGTTCCAACCATCTGGGTGCTTTGCTTTTGTCGGCTACTAACGATGATATCACTTATAAGCAGGCCCTTAAAAACATCGATGAGGAGCAGGCAAACTTCCGGGAACTGTATCCTGGAGATGCTATGGGCGCAGAAGTCGGAGGGGCACTGACCTCTCCGGCTCCGTATTTAATTGCAGCAGGAACCAAAAGTCTTCTTTCAACAATGCCCTGGTTGGGGAAACTTCTTGAACCTGTTGCAGGACAGACCCTCAAGAATGTTTTCCGGGAGACTGCAATTGCAGTTCCCACCGGAGTCACTGAGTCTGTCGGATACACTGCAGGAACTTCCAGATCACCTGAGGAATTTTTACAGAGGGTGCCCTTGGAAGCAGGTATCACCGGAGTTGGATCTGCAGTCCTTACTCCTCCAATGATTGCTGCAACAGCAGGTGCAAAACGTGGAGTCAACCGTCTCATTGGACCAGGGAAACCTCCTCCTCCTTCCGGAGGTGGAGAGACCGGGATTCCTGCAGGCAGACCTGATGATGAACGGGGACTGGGGATCATTGCACAACAGCAGGAGGAGACCGGAGTCACCAGTGAAATGGTAGAGGCAGAACTACAACGATTAAGAGGGGTCGATCCTGCCCTGGAGGAAGTTGCAACAACGATGGATGTCGGAGGATCCCAGATGGTTCCGACCACCCAGGGTGCTTTGATGTATGCAGGACAGGCCCGTAACATTGGTGAGAAGAACCTTGCACCCTTCCTGGAGAATCAGGTCAACCGGCTTAAAGCTTTCACTGCAAAAACACTCCTGAAGGCACCGAGTGTGGATACATTTGTGCAGGAATTGAAGAACCGCAAACGTGTTGCCGGTAAGTTATATGACTCTGTTTTCAAACGTAAGGAACGGGTCTCTCCAGACTTCAAGACCACCATCGAGGTCGACGGACAACCTACTGAGATATCACTGGCAGCAATCCTGGATGATTCCAGACCATCTGTTAAGGCTGCACTGAAGGAAGCCAACACACTTGCTGCAGAAAGACGGACCATCCTTCCACAACCCGATCAGGCAGGATACGACGGAGAGTTTCTGCATTTCATCAAGATGGGATATGACCAGGCCCTCTCCAATTATGGTGAAACTGGTTTAAGAGGAACCATGCGTGGAGAAGCAATTCAAAACCTCAAGGCATTGATCAAGGTCTTGGATGAGAAACTTCCTGGATACCAATCTGCACGGAAACAGTATGCAGAACCGGTTGCACAAAACAGAGCATTCAATGACGGATTCCTTGACATGAAACGGACTACCACGTCTCCAGAAACAGTTCCGGAGATGCTGGCTTTCAAAGTCTCAGAACTGTCCGGGGCCGAGAAGAAAGCATACCAGGCAGGAGCAGCACGTTTCCTCGAGGATTTTATTTCCAGAGACATGGATGCACTTTCCTTGACCAATAAGTCACGTCAACTGTCCAAGGAAGGAATGGTGAACAAGGTACGTTCCATCTTTGGAAAAGATGCTGCAACCAAATACAAGTCATACATGACCGAGTCTGCAAAGATGTTTAAAAGACGTATGCTCGTGATGCCTGATGTCGGATCACAGTCGACACCCCGGCAGGAAGCACAAAAGCTTTATAAGATGGGACAACAGGAAGCCACTTCTGCCATCCCACTATCGAGGGGTGCCATGCTTGAAGCAGTTTCCAGTGCAGGAGCCCAGTCCAAGATGAGGGAACTGGAAAGACGTGCTGCATCAGCTAATGCTGCACGGTTGACCCAGACAGGACCCAAGGCAATCCGTAAGAACCAGGAAGATGTTGAACGGTTCCGACGTTCCGTATTATTCCAGCAGGCCCTTGATAACATGAGACGAGGATCGATCCCAGGACTCCTGGCACCAACCTCTGAATCCATTCAGCACTATGGTTCCCAGATCATGAGATGAGCCAATACGGGAACAGAGACCTCGGGGAGGAATACCAACAAGGTATTTTTGATATGCTCAAGGGTGCTAAGGACTTATGGCTGGAGTCTGGCATGGGGTTGCTCAACCCCAATAATCCCGTCCATGAATACTTCAGGGAACCCGTAGATCCAAATGCACCTCTCGGATCTCTGCTTGATGATGAAGCACTTGATGCACTTCCAAGTTTGGACCCAGGTGGCTTGATCGGGGGGACTCTGAAGGGGACAAAGGCAATAGCCAAGGCAATCAAAGACCCGATGATTGTCCAGCACAATATTAATACAGAAGCACTTGAGAGAGTCCAAAGGGCAGGAGGTATGCCAATGCCTTCCATTGCAGTGAGCAAAGCAGAAACACCTTTGACAGGTTTTGGGGATATCAGCCTGCTGGGAGGACCAGAAATGGCCCGTCCGAGTGCAAAGAATCCTGTTTATGCTGCGGATGCCTACACAGTCAGATCACCAGACGTGGAGATTGTTCCAGGGCAGGAATCCCTCAATCTGGTTAAAAAGTTTTATGGGATTGATGAGAACTATGTTGCTCAAGATATTGCAGAGTCTATT
>Ga0080013_1004217_pt1 | contig 14325 bp, 16 predicted proteins | sample ETNvirenome_6_85_FD_69236 | JGI IMG/M metagenome (GOLD analysis project Ga0080013, IMG submission 69236) | Marine viral communities from the Pacific Ocean - ETNP_6_85 (SPADES assembly) (version 2) | ecosystem: Environmental > Aquatic > Marine > Oceanic | place: Pacific Ocean | collected 2013-06-19
CTTCACAAAGAGAGCGACCAATGAGTATGGGAGATGGAACATTTATGGCAGACAACGCATTTAGAGAATCCGTTCCTATGATGAGTTACACCCCCGAAGAATTGGGAATCAACATGAATGCCTATCCAATGGCTACTGAAACAGCCCTCGCAATTGCCGCCACAGACAACCAACAATCGGGCGAGATGACGAGCATGACTCCTTCTCAAGAAGCCACACTTCAACAATCACCTAACCCATTCCTTGCCGTAGTCCAAGAGGACGAATATAGCGGCGGTGTCCAATTCAATGCCGATAATTGGGTTGAAGACAATTCTTACACAATTTTGAAGTTTGGTGCGGTGGCTCTTGCATTCTATTGTTTGGGTGCTTACATGACTAACAGAAGTGCTTAGATAGCGAGAAGGATAATTCTTTTTCATGCTTACACCTTTTACCCACGATTGGAGGCCCGGCGACAGGGTTGTTTCTATTGCGGTGCGGGAATCCGTTGCAGATACAGGATTAGGCACAATTCAACGGGTGCTTCTCGATAGAGCAATTGTCCTGTGGGACGATGGCGAGCAATCGGAAGAACGGTTGAAGGATTTAATCATAGCAGGTTTCAATGAATCCAAACTTGTGAAAAAATCAGATACTCACACCTTCGGACATCGAGGGCAAAAAGAATGGTGGACAGGTCACAGCAATTTACAAGAGGATATGTCCTCCGAATTAGCCATGAATGACCGTTTAATAATTAACTCGATGATGATAAGTGGAATCCCGCTATCTATTGATAAGGCCAAAGGGCTGAAATGGGGTTCCTTCATCAATGAAGGGTTTGCACAGGGGTCTTGAAGACATGGATTTTGATGCTGTTCAAAAGTCGTTGCGACAATTCGCAGGTATCAACCTCGATAAGAACCGAAGGATTCCGTCAAATTGGGTTGTCGTGAAAGAGGAAATAGTTAGCGGGGATAAAGGCAATTTTATTATGCGTATGGGCGTTTTCCCCGAAACCTTTAGCGGATTTTCCAAAGGGAAGGGCCAACAGTCTGCGGGTGGCTACATGGGCGCAGGGAATAAGAATCTTGGAATAGAGATTGAAGTCGAAGATATGAACACAGGAGAATACGGTTCGGACAGAACCTTTAGTGATATTTCCTTTGATAGACAAGAGGAATTTTTCAACGATGCTTTGAGGGTTATTTCAAGAACGATTACTTCGGTTTCGACAGTTGCCTCACCTCAACAAAGACAAGGGGATATGTCCCAAGTCGGCCTTCAAAGAAACCCTTCCGATTGGTTAGTGGGCGATAAAGTGAATGTTGCTCGTCATACTCTTGACGCAGGTGGTTTAACGGTAGGATATGTTGTTCGGGTTTATCCCACAACAGTTGATGTTATCTTCCCTCCTGATGAATACCATCTGAAAGGATGGAGTAATGAGGAAGAAAAAGAAGACTTGATTTATGCAGGTCACGATAATAATTGGCGAAATATCGTAAATGAATGGCTAAAAGAGGAATTTTACGCAGAAATGCATTATGGTGAAATCCAAGTCGGGGATAAGCCGCCTTCGTGGACTCAATTGATTACAGCAGACAAAAGGGCTTACAAGCGATATGTTGGCGACCCATCTCCAATCCCTATCACTTCCGATGTGTGGACAGAATCGGATGAGGTAGCGGAGAATCTTGAGTATATGTTGAAACCCTATCTTCTCTATGAGGAACCGATTACTTGGAATGATATGACGGAGAATCGAGCCATTGACGGATTTGAACCGTTCTATGGGATTCTCAAACGCCGTCTTTAGATAACAAAACGGACAAGTGAAGAATATGTCTAATGGCGATGAGGCTATGTCACCCGCAGAATTCGCTAAACTGATGGGTGCTTACCCCGAACCTGTGGGAAATCCATTACCTGCTTATGGTGGCTACATGGATAATTCCCCTGCTAACTTTGCATGGGTGAATAACAATGACTATTTTGGTGCAGATACGGATTTAACACCTACAAATCACATGAATAACTCAATCGGTCAAGTAGTGCCTATCACAAACCCTATGGAATTGCCTACAAATCTAATTGAAACAGAAGCAGGTGGTGGCCCCGAAGGTCAAATCACACCCGATATTTTCTCCGCCGAAAGTAAGAAGGGATGGCACGGATGGCACATTACCCGATATGGAGATGAGAGATATGCCGAGAAAGATGGTGTGCAAGTCATTATTGAGCCAATCTCTAAAGGTTCTTATCACTACCACCCAAGAGATGCGAAGTGGAAATTAACTTATGGTCGTGAAACCCCTCACGGTGTAGTCCCTCTTGCGAAATTATTTGGAACTTACGGAGAAGTATTTGAGTGGTTGAATAATCCACCATTTGCTGTGAAATCTTTTGGTGCGGAAACCTTTGAAGCCCCGTATGGTGGCGCAGGTTCACTAATGGATATTGGGAAGGAAACCCCACTCGCAGATTTCACAGGCAAAGAGTTAGCAGAATCAAGTGCGATACATGGCGATTTTGACCAAGCATCTCTCAATTATTCGGGACACCAAAACCTTGAAGTTAGGGCAGAATCGGAAGAAGAATTGTATGATTGCGTTTCATGTGGCGAACCTGCGGTTTCAATGACTTTAGACGAATGTTTAGATTGCGGCCAACAATATAATGCAGAATTTGAAGATTTAACCGAGAATCTTGTCGAGGTCGTCAATGTTTTAGGTGAGGGCGTAGCAAGAATTCGCATTGAAGATACCGAATATGACGAGGATGAGAACATCGTTACAGAAGATGTGGATATTGAAATCACAGATATGGATGGAAACACCCTTCACGAACAAACTCTTGATGATTCTTGGAGTCCTTACGATGACCGAGATGACTACCTTGAATCCGAAATGGTTGAAACAGCCAAAAAACATCCGATGGCACTTCTATTGGGTGGGCTATTTGGTGCGACAGTTATCTTGAAACCCGAAATTTTCCAACCTGTAACGAATACCATTTCTTCCATCTTCGAGGGTGTAAAAGCCAATTTTAACAGCGATACTCAAGAAGTTTTGGAAAATGACCCCGAATTGGTCGAAAATCCCGACACAGGAGATTTAGACCCTGCACAATATGAGGAATTGGTTGTCGAATCCACAGGATTAGCCCTTGATGTTATTCCAATGAGTCTTGACCCTTCATTTATGGGTAGTCGTTTCGCCGCACTACCAACAGAAAGGTATGTCGAATACAATGACCCCGGAATTGGCGCACACACAGATATTGCTATGAATCGTGATGAGAAATTCCTTGAACCCGAAATGGCGATGGTTCAAGCCGCCGAAGAAGGAAATGAAGTCAAAGAAGCCCAAGCACCCGGCCAATCACCTTACATGAGTGTGGATGGTCAAGAGCCAAAGGATTTCAATTATCGTGTTATCCACGAAACTTCACCTATTTCCCTCGACCCTGCGGTTAAACCATTCATCCCTCAATCAATGGCGGGCTATACAGGTAATGCAAATACACCACCGTCTGTATTGAATAAGATGTTCAATATCGGGGTTCTTGGTCAAACACCACTATTCGTAGCAGGTCAAGGCGATATAGGCAGTAGTCACACAGGTTCAAGGAATGCACTACCTAATTCATTAGGAATAGCAGGTTCAGTTGGCGGCCCCCTAAGTGATAAGGTCAATGCAAATTATACCGATGGAACCACATCAATGAGTCTTGCACAATGGGCTATCGAAAATACAGTTAGTCAATCTTCGGACACAGAAGCAATAGTCATAGATAGGTCATCGGGTGCTATGAAGCGTGTTCGGAGGGTATGAGCATGGCTGATTACTACATGACTTTCATTCTTACAGATTCAGTAATGAAAAAGATTGATGCCGACAATGAAGATAAGGAAATTGTGAAAAGGGAAAATGTAGTGAAATCGGATGGGGCTATCCCTCCCGAATTTGTTCCCTTTAATGCGGCATTTATCAAGGGTGAAACAGACATTTTTGGTAAGATGTGCGATTATGTGAAAGGGGACACCAAATCCATTGTTGTTGGAGGTAATACATTAGTGGGTGCGTTTGCTATCCCTTGGGAGGAAACTTACACCGTAGGGGACAATTTTACGGCTGACCACATCTTTGAATTGATTAAAGACGGTTCTCATCGAAAACAAGGTATGGCGAAGATAGAGCAAATCATTGTCTGCAAAACCAAAAATGATACAGACGAAATCGTAAATTACTTTGCAGAAGTGAATGCGGCTCATGGTCGGCCTATCAAATATGCAGAACAGGGCTATACAGGTAGTGGACAGGGGTGGCCCCAAGAATCAGGAGATTATTCCCCACCTGCGGCTACGCAAGCGGCAGAATTGAGGAAGGCAGAAACTTGCCCTTCTTGTTCTTCCCATAATCTCGGATGGGACTTAGCAGAAAATCATCCGATGTGTAATGATTGTGGAGGGGGTTGGAAGAATCTTTCTGCCGAAGAAGATGAATACGAATCATTCTTGATGCAAGAGGCGGAGTTTGTTCACCCTCCACAAAGGAATTATCAAAATACTGTTTGACTCGTTGGTTTTAGATAACGGGAGGAACAATTGATTACTATGTCGGACTTTGAATCCTTGTATGCAGAAGGTGAGGCCACCGATTATGCGGCCAACGCTGAACCTGTTCCCGAAGGCGAGGTGGACACCATTCAAGATAACATCACACAGACAATGGGTGATAGCGTTTTGAATTCTCAAGACACCAATTTGGCTTCGGAAAATGTCGGTGAGCCATTACCACCCGAACCTATGGGTATCACAGGACAAGACGGCCCCGAAATCGCCCCAACAAATGAACACATGGATAATTCACCCGACCCTCTTGAATCCTTTATGGAAGCACATTCCGAAGACTTCCGAGATGTTTCCGCTATGAAACTCGCTGATTACGAAGAATGGTTGTTCAAATCCGAAGAAGGCGCAGGGGAAGTAGCCGTTGCTCGTATCGTTTCTAATTTCAAGGCATCGGGATATGATGTTAAACCAACCTATGCGGCTGTCGCAGGTGCTACATGGTCACGAATGAATTACGCAGGGGAAGAACACATGGAAGCATTGAAGAAGGTCGAAAGGGCTTCCGTTGCAGATTTACACCCACTCGTTCTTGAAGTGGAAACAGAAGGAATCACTTCACTAATTGAAACCGTGAGGAAAGCCGAAAGTCAAGCAGATGATTACCGAGCAGAAATGATTTCACAAATTAGAGAAGAAATGCGGGCTGAAGAAGTGCAAAAAGCCGAAGATATTGCTTTGAAGTCCGAATCTTTCACAGATTCCCTCAAACCTTACGCACCCGTCACTATCGGAATAGGCACTATCGTCTTAGGATTAGCCCTTACCCGAATGTGGAAGTGAAGTGATTGCCTGTTCGCCAAGTAGGACAAGATTGTTACCAATGGGGCAATCAAAAAGTCTATTGCGGAACAGATGCAAAACGAAAAGCAATTCTTCAAGGTATCGCTATCGAGAATACAGGATGGAAAGAAGCCGAAGAAATAGATGTCACGACTCCTTCTTTCCCCTTTCCACTTCCAAACGAATTTAATGAAACAAGGGATTTTTACATCCACGAAGGTTATTTACTGATTTCCGCAGACTCGGTAGGGAAGTATCGGATTTGGGATTTGGATAATGGAGGATTTCTCGGATGGAACATTATTAGTAAAGGAAATCCCGTTAAGACGGAGTATGAGGACAAATACTCTTTGACACATCCCGAAGTGGAACAATTCGATACTCTAAGTGATGCTCGCACCTATGCAAAATGGCGGGCGGATAGAAGAATAAAGGCTGTCGAGGACTTCTTTAATCCCGATTCGGGACATGGTTATTTGTCCACGATGACGGCTATGGCTCTTGCCTCCCCCGCAAAAAGAGGAATGCTGAAAATGAAAATGACCAACACGGAGATAAGAGATGGCCGTCACCCTAACAGGGGCCAAGATTGGATTCCCAATAGGATTCAGAAAGAATGGGCAAAAGAAATATCAAAGAAGTTACCTTGTCCTACCTGTGGTAAAAAGGTCTTTGTTTCATTATCTGCCGCAGAAAGACATCACTTTTATTGTGAAAAATACGGGTCACAACCACAAAATCAATTATATTTCACCCCATTTGAGGTAGTATTGATACAAGAAGGGATAACAAAGAGATTACCAAACACCCCTAAAGAGGCTGAAATGATTCATTCTTCTAACATCCTTTATTTGTTGGGCGGTGTAACTTTGGGAATCCTCATACCATTGTTTTTAGATAGCAGGGCGAATAAGGTGTAGTTATGAATCTCGACCTCGCCATTCAAAACCAAGTCGTAGGGCGTTCCTTTATGGCTGATGCTATGCACGGTGTCGCTTCAAGTTTAGGCGATGGACATTATCGCTTGAATGCTTTCTATGAATCCGAAGATGAGGCAAAAGCCATTCTTGGAGAGCCTCTTGCATCCTACATTCCTAACCCTGTGTCTGCGTATGTGCGACCACCGACAGCACCACCCGCATTACCAAACCCCGATTCTTTCAATCAAGAAATCGGCGGTGGCTATTCAGTTTCCTATGACCAATCTTCAAAAACATGGGCTTTGAATAAGATGGAAAGTGTCGGAGGATTGACGGGTTGGTGGACTTCACTAACCAATGGTGGAAAGCCAAGAGATAAAATCGTTCCTTTGGTTTCAAAGAGTGGGGCTAATTCCATGCACAGATTCCTAACTACAATTCAAGAGATGGATTTATCAATGGATATGAAGTCAAAGATTACCGAGATTTGTGTTAATAAAACAGATAATACAGGAATTAGTGAATTCGTTGGAGGCCAAGTTATTGTTTCCGCAATTGATAATCCGCTACAATCCGATTCGTTCCTATATTCCCAAGACCAACCCTTAGACATTCTTGCTTCGGAATATGTGGCCCCACCAATTCTAACTCAAGCACAAACAGAACAATTTGTTGCGCCTCCTACGATGAGTCCCGCACAAAACATCAATCTAACAGGGGGAAATCCTCGCCCCTTTTGAATAAGAGGTTTTAGATAACGGAAGAACTCAAGGAAGATTAACACAACAGGTGAACGAGCATGGAAGTAATTCAAACACTCAAAGGCGATATTTTGGAACCTACTCTTGATTCCGTTAAGGGAATCCCTTCCGCACTAAAGGATTCATTTACTACAAAGTCAAAGGCAACATCAGTCGGATGGGCATTAGGTGGACTTGTAGGCGCATCAATCGTTGGTGCAGGTCTAACAATGATTCCAATGCAAAGGCTTCCAATGGGTAACATCCTCCGAACAGTAGTTACGGGCGGTATGGGTATCTCTATGATGACTGTTGGTTCAAAGGATATGTCGGGTAGCGGGTCAGCATGGTTCGTTGGCGGTGCAATCCTAACAGGTGTTGCGGCAGGTCAAGTATTAGGACTTGTTGGCGTATTCCCTAAACTTGGTTCAATGATGACCAAGCAAGCAGAAAGTGGTTACTATGGTGATATGAACCTTGATAACTACGAAGCAATTGATTCTGTCGAAGTGGACAGGTCATCTTATCAACCTACTCAAGACTACGGTGCTGAAACCATCGAGCAAGAAATGACGGCGGGAACACCTCAAGTCGAGATTGCAGAAGAAATGGTCGGCAACAACCTTGACTCGGTTCGCCAAGAAGCGGCTATGGGTCACGGAGTCACACAATGGTTCGGTGCAGAAAACATGAATTCCGCTACTTCAACAAACCGCAGAATGGATATGAAGAAGTTTGCGGCTTCAACAGATGTTAATGGAAACCGCACACGCACAGGCGATGATTCAATGGCTAATGTAGTCGGCGGAACATCAATGGCTGATTCGGCCCCTGCTATGACCGCATACGATGTGAACATGGAAGCAGGTATTCTCCCACAAACGAAGGAATTGGGCGGTGGAGTCCAAGATGTCTTCGATACTTACATTCTCCCATCTTACGAGATGCCCTCCGCAGGTGGAAGTGGACACGGTGTAACACAATGGTATGCAGAAAGCAATCAAAGTGGATTCATCGGTAACTTCGTTGCGGGCGCAGAAGGTCATGGGAGTGTCTTAGGACAGTAAAATGAAAATTGGAAGTGAAAAATATGAAAGATATGGTAAATTCGGTATGCAAATGGACTGAAGGCAGAAATGGCCGCATGGTCGTTGGCGCATCAGTCTTGATTCTTGGTCTAACTCATTTCGGTTACGGAATGGGTCTTGAAGATATGCTCGGCGGTTGGGTCGGCACAGTCGTAGGAACAGTTGGTGTTCTTGTCGGTTCTTGTGTCCTTCTAAACATCGTTATGAACAGGGGTGCTTGAAATGGATATGGGAATGCTAACTGATTGGACAAAGACTACTTGGGGACAAGTGGTTGTCGGTGTATCAATTCTCGGACTTGGTGCGGCACACTTCGGAAAAGGCTCGGATTGGATGAGCAAGAGCGTCATGGGCGTATCAGTCGGAACAGTCGCAGGTGCGGTTGGTATCTTAATCGGTGCTACCACACTACTTGGAATGAAGGGGGAGTAATCAATGATGGAAATACTCGGTAAGATTCAAGGTGCGCTTGTAAATAAGTGGACTATGGGTGGTTCTTTACTTGTTGTCGGTGTTGCTACACTTGGCGGCAACCTATTTGGAGATGTTCTAAACCGAGTATGGTTCTCAATGCCTCTTATGGGTGATGTAACAATCCTTCGTTTGATGGGACTTCTAACTACACTACTTGCTGTGGCTGTCCTAACAGATGGAAAGTTTGACCCACTTGATGTTCAAGAAGAAGTTTGATTCCAATAATCGGAATCACATTTTGATATGATTCAGCGTTAGCGTTCTTTTTCCCTTAATTATTACACACGCATGAGGGAGAAAGCGACCCTTTAGATAGTCAAAAAAACAAAGGAGATATAACCCCTAACAGGAAGTGAAAATTATGAGTATGAGAAGCCAAGTATATGAATGGTCAAACCTTGCTACTGCAACAGCCGCAAGCACACTAAGACGAACAGTTGATGCTGTCCCACAGTTGGTTCCAATCAACCGTGAATACGACATCTTTATCGGTGGAATCGGTAACAACATTACCAAACCTGCCGAAACAACAGCAACACAGTTTATCGTAATTGAAGATATTGCGTGTTCCGCTTACTACGGCGGTGCGGTTCAAGTTAGAATCAACACAACAGATTACTTCCAAAACCCCGATGTTACAGACCAAAGCGGTGTTCCGGGACTTGCTTCCCCATACCCAAGAGGTTCAAGCAACCAACCTGTCGTTGATGCAACCACAGATTACACACAGTTGCTAAAGAGTTTCGACCTTTACCCCGATGTTTATGTATTGCCGGGTCAAGTTTTCCAAATCCTTTACTCTTGCACTACTGCACTTGCAGGTGCGGCGGCAACAAACACAATCGTTGTGTCTGCATTCGTGAAATACACCCTTTACGATGGCCCCGATGCCCTTATCGCAAACAAACTTCTCGAATTAGGCGTAACAATCAACCCAAACAATGTTGATTGGTATAAGCGCACTCTTATTGAACAGCAACAAAGAAGCCGAGTTGCGGCAGTTGCTACAAACGGAGGTAGTGCTTAATCACCGATTCGGGATGATTAAACTACGGAGATGATATTATGAGTATGAGAAGCCAAATATATGCATGGAACAGCCAAGCGGGAACCGCATGGACTAACACACAGACAGGAACAGCAACCTCTATCTTCATCGGTGGATTCGGTAACAACATTACCAAACCTGCTGAAACAACTGCTACGCAGTTTGTAGTTATTGAAGATGTTGCAGTATCACCAACCGCTTTCTTGTTTAGCGGCCCTGCTGTGAACACAATCTATCGTGGCGTTGCTAACGGTGCAGAAAACGGTGTCTATGGAAACCGTGCCTACATCCAAATCCGAATCAACACCACAGACTATTTCCTTGACCCCGACAATGTGGGCAACGATGGTATTCCGGGTGCGGCAAGTCCTTACCCACGAAGCACAGATTTCCAACCGTGTTTCAACCTATACCCCGATGTCTATGTGCTTCCGGGACAAGTGTTTGACGCTCTTGTAACCACTTACCAAAACGGTGCTTTCCTTGCGAACCCTGCGGTAGCGGCTTCATTGGCTAACAACGGTCTTGGTGCATTTATGAAATACACTCTCTATGACGGGCCTGACGCTCTCATCGCTAACAAGTTGTTAGAAATGGGAATTTCAATCAACCCCGGAAATGTGGATTGGTATAAGCGCACTTTGATTCAGTCACAGTCTGCACCTGCACCAATGCCTACTGCTTAAACACAGTAGCCTTGAACGGATTTACCGACACGAAAGGCCGTAAGGCTATTCGGATTGAAGGCGAAACGGGTATGAAAACCCTTATTAACCCGCTAAGGTAAGGTCTAATTATGGGTTGGGAAGTATGGTTCGACAACCATCCCGAAAGAAGTTACGGTCAAATGGGCTTCTTTTGTAATACAACCGACCATTCATTCGGCCCTGTGTTTATGACGGACGATTATTTCGATAAGAGCCAATTTTACAAACTGTGGGAAACGGCAGGTTGGCAAGACCCCCGCACCGATGATGACAATATCAGCAAACATACCCGTCATCTTATCAACCTCATGTCGTGGGAAGACAGGATTGTTGCTACCATGAAGGTCTATCGTGCTGACGGTATCAATGCACCCGTTCTCATCTTTGAGAAGTCGGTTAAAGACTCCTATGACAGCATCTCATTTAGTGCTTTTGAAGACCCCATAGAGGCACTTCCCGAAAAAGACTTTGAGATTGTCGAAGAATTGATTGAAATAGACCTCAATGATGGGATGAAACACTTGATACTCACTCAAGACCCCTACGATGAGGACATAAAAAGGTCTGCAAAAGCAGAAGGTGATGGCTACATGGTCGTCATGGAATGGGAAGTATTAGATGAGTATTAGGTCAATAGACTTATTGTGAATGCAAATGTTTGATGTAATCGTTCCCATTTATCGCATCTCTAAGACATTCCTTGAGCGTTGTTTGGAATCTATTGAAGACCAAAAATGCCGTGAGCATAGCGTCTATGTCTGCGATGGGACACCACCCGAACATCAAGACTACGATGCACAAGCATTCGTTGAGTCCTATGGCTTCAATTACCTCCGCCAAGACCCTACACGCAAACTTGTTGGGGGCGCACGGAATCAAGCCGTATCAGTCGGCTCTAATCCTTACATCGCTTTCCTTGACGGTGATGACTATTGGTATGATGGCTACCTCTCCGAAATGAAAAATGCAATTGAAAAATCAAACGAAAAGACCGCTATTTGGTCTGTTGCACTTGATTGCGAATACCCCGTTATCTCTCAAATGACAGGTAAAGCGCATCAAATGAAGGGTATCTATGGCTATTGGGAAGACCAAACTTTCCTCAATTCTAACCCCGATTTTGCTTACTATTGGTTCTTTGGACATCCCCCTACACCAACAGGCACTATCATACGGAGGGAGGCGTTTGAGAGCGTTGGTGGCTACGATGAAACAATGGGTATGGCAGAAGACACAGAATTGATTCTCCGCATCGTTGGCGACCCAAGAACAATTCCCGTAGCAGAAAGACGACACTACAAACCGCTACCTTTGATTGGCGGATTTCACTATGTCGGTGAGGAAAATACTTGCTCGCTTGGAACGCAATCGGGAGTTAGCGAGGGAAGAAACCGGGATGACATAAATGCGTTTTTCATCGCCAATTCTGACTATTTTGCTGAAATCCACCCCAAACCGACAAGAGAAGACCTCCCAAATGGGACTTCGGAATCATTCATCGAATCACTTAAAGGGGTAATGCGTGACCGAATCTTGAAGGTGTAGGAAACATATAGATACGCTATTTCACAATGGTTAAATTATGAGCGAACCGCTAACTATTGAAACCCCTATGGGCGAGATTAAAATTCCATATTCCGAAGAATTTTTACTCAATTTGTTTAGCAAGGTGATGAAGGTTAGTGAAGGTGAGCCGAACCTCTTAGAAGAAGGCGTAATTGATTACTTAGGAATTACAGATATTGATTCGTGCGAATCCGATTGGGTCTTTTGGGAAGAAAACAAAGTGCCGATTTATCTTTACGATATGATGGGATGGTTGGAACGGGATTTCGATATTGAGAATCGTATTGCATATTCGATGAGTAAAAGGAAGGTTACAGGGGTTCAATATCACCAATTTTCATACCCTCATGGACAGGAAAAGATGCCTATACGAGCCACTCTCTATATGAAGAAAAAGGATGACGGAACGCCATTCGTGATTGATTTCCAACCCTTAGACGGGCTACACATGGAGGTGCAGATTCTTCACCTTCCCGAAACCCGAATTGAGGATTTTCACAAAGCATATCAAGACTATGCTACCGAGCATGGTATTTTGAAGAATAATGTAGTCAATGCGAAACTCGAATTCATTAGTATTGATGATGTCGGGTGGGACGATGTGGTGCTTACTAAAGAGCAAAGAGCATCCCTCGATAGGAACATTGTGAAATTCATAGACAACATAGAATTGTTTGAGGAAAAGAACCTTCCAACGAGCCGAGGTTGTTTGGTCACAGGCCCGCCCGGAACAGGAAAAACATTGACTTGTTCAGCCATTATGAACCAAGTCGAAAGCACGATTATTTACATCACTTCGGAAGATATTAGAGAGCGTGGACAGATTGCAGACTTGTATGAAATTGCGAGGAAAGTTTCACCAACAATTATGGTCGTTGAGGACATTGATACGCTCGGAGGAATAGATAGGACAAAGGGTGGCGACCACCCAATTCTCGGTGAGTTTTTGAATTGTTTAGCAGGTGTGGAGTCTAACGGCGGAGTTATTACAATCGCCACGACAAATTATCCCGAATATCTCGATAAAGCCCTTGTTGATAGGCCGGGAAGATTCGACTTGAGAATTGACTTTGGACTCCCCGATGAGAAACTCCGAAAATACATTTTACAGAAGTATTTGTCCTCTTTCAATCATCAAAAAATTGACCTCAAACCATTGATAAAAGACACCGAAGGGATGACGGGGGCGCACTTGAAAGAAATGGTAATGATGGCCTATATGGATTGTTTAGAAGCATCGAATTACAAGAAAAATACCAAGATTACGCAGAAGCATTTAGAGGCATCGAGGAAGATACTTTCAACGAATCGAGCCAAATACAATCATTACAAGCCTCAAAAGGAAGCCGACCTCAATTTCCATCAATGAAGCGAGGCTTTAGATAACGAGAACAACAAAACAACCCTATGGGTCGTAAGCCAAAGCAAGAACCTATCAAGGAATACCTTGAGAACGATAGGACACGCTTCATGTATTCATCTCCTTCCGAGTATCGAGAAATGTTTGGCGACTTGAGTGAAAAATACCTCACAAGAGCGACAGGAAAGAAGAATCCACTCGGCCCAAAGACTTTCCGTATCGTAGTCCATTTGCCAAATAAGGAACATAGCAACCGAGAAGCATATATGGCAAAATTGAAGAAGGGTGACGGTTGGCTTTGGAACACATTCCTCAAGCCCGATGCACCACTATACCGTAACAGGATTCGATGGGATGCAGGGTCATACACAGGCGCACACTTGCGATTAGGTCGCAAAGGACGAGGATATGTTGATTACTATTTGACTCCTTCAACGAATCCAAGAGGCGGTGTAGTCAATGGACAAATTACATTCCCAACAACAGATAGAACATGGGTTCCTCTAAAGGCGAACACCACGAACAAAAAGGCCGTAACAAAGGCTGATGGTTCAAAGGGTTATTGGCGAAGGGGAACAAAATTGGTCGCTTGTAGGGTCACTTTAGGCACTTTTAATGTGTCTGCCTCGAAAAAAGACCAATTCAAACTCACACTTGGTAATCCCGAAGTCCGATGTCCGAAAGGGCTTGTGGGCGCAGGTAAAGCACCAATTCAATTCAGTCAAGGTTGGGAACCTACTGTGGACGATGGAACCACTACTCCCGATGATGACATCGAAGTTACAATCCTTCCTCTTAATGCCGAAGAATACGGTGCAGACACCGTTGGTTGGTTTTACGAGGCGCAAGGATATGAGAATCTTTTAGAAATACAGGATGTTGAAATAATGGACAGCGAAACAGAACAACAAGCAATAGAACGAGCATACTATAACCCAAGTGAGGCTATGGTTGGAACAGACGAAACCCTTGACGGCTACCGCCCAATAGATTCGGCTACGGTGGATTTGACTTCAAATCAGCC
>Ga0080013_1004219_pt1 | contig 14321 bp, 29 predicted proteins | sample ETNvirenome_6_85_FD_69236 | JGI IMG/M metagenome (GOLD analysis project Ga0080013, IMG submission 69236) | Marine viral communities from the Pacific Ocean - ETNP_6_85 (SPADES assembly) (version 2) | ecosystem: Environmental > Aquatic > Marine > Oceanic | place: Pacific Ocean | collected 2013-06-19
AGACGAGTCGAGCGCAGGGTGGAAAGACGTTTCGCCTCAAGACGCCAAGGAGAAGTCCAAGAGCGTTCGATATGTCTTAGCCAATATATATGGTGCCGATGGGATGCTCGTTAAGAAGCCATTCGGCGCCTGGAACAAGGGCTTCAAAAAAGCACTCAAGAACCTTAGTAAAATAGGGGTAGATAGTGACACGGTCGAGAGAGTTAACGGAGCGCTCCAGGCACTCTTTACTAAGACTTACGAGATGTTCTATCGTCAATACGACGACGTGTTTGCGCTTCTTAATCTCGATCCTACTAACTTTGAATACATTAAGAGCGAGAACATTGATGAAGCGAGCACTACCGCCCGCGAATATATCGAAAACCGTGAAGAGCCGGACCAAATCCTTCACACATTTGATGATGGTTCATATTGGTATGATATCCAAACATCTAACTGCTCCATAGAGGCCGAGCGCATGGGTCATTGCGGAGACGCACAGCATGGTCACACTCTCCTTTCTTTGCGCAAGAAGGAGAAACGCCAAAAGCACTCCAAGTCTTATGTGACCGTAGAGTATGGAGAAGACCACGCCACTATCTATCAAATTAAAGGACGGTCCAACTCTGTGCCCCCCGAAGAAACATGGGGTCACATCGCATGGCTTGTTGATGACCTTGGTGTCGGCACCATCGAAGAAACTGGAGAGCACTCCAACGAGGACTTTAGTGAGCTTCTGCAATATTTGCAGCAGCACACCAACGCAGAGATTGGTGAGAGCCGCGAAGAGCGCGTGGAAGAACTCCAAGAGCAACTAAACGAAATTGCCGCAGCACACGAGGGCGATGCAATGGAGGGCGCAGCCTACAGCGTGTGGGCTGAAGTCTATGATGAGTGGGGCGATCCTGGCGATCCCGTCTACTATAATGGGAGCGGCGAATTAACGCTAGAGGTTAATCTTGGCTGGCCAGCAATGCAGGTGTCCGAGAAAGAATACGTGCCAATGGATTTGAACGGCAATGAGCTTCCCACCATCGAACGCATTCCCAGAGAGAACGCAGGGTGGAGTGCCGTCCGTGAATTTCAGGGAGAGAGCGGCATTTTAGATGTTGCATATGAAGGACCCGGTGCGGAAGAAGACGTCGACTATACCATTAAGATGCTCCAGCCCGCGGCACATCCAGGCTGGGAGATGGGAGATCCTGGGCCCGCCCCCATCGCCATGATGATGATCACCATCCGTAGCACCCAAGAAGCCTCCGCAGACGCGGACGACTTCGATTACTTCGCCACTGAAATCCAGAGCATGGCTGAGAATCATAAGGAACTTCAGCAAAAGATTCGCATGAAGCTCGTAGAAGAGGGCTATGCTATGTCTACTCCCTTCGATGCTGCTCGCAAAGAAACGGAGAAGATAGAAAAAGAGCTGGATAACTTTACTGTTTATAACGACGGAGGGGAGCTTGAATTCTGGTTTAATCCTCAAGTAAATGAGGATGGCTTTCGCCACACACAGATTAAATCTTCCTATACATTACCCAACGATGTCTTCTATTACGCAGATGATAACGCCCGCAGTCCGGCGGTGAGGTTTCGTCAAATGTTTGCGAACGCCAACCCGACGAGCCGCGGCGGTGGCAGGGTTCAAATTGAAGGGCAGCAACTAAACAACATGATGGCCCGACAACTCACCGCTCAATATGCACAAGCTCGGAGAAACGACAACCAACAAGAATTTGAATTCGGGCAAGTGTATAAGGCGCCACCTCCACCGACAATGGAGCTAGCCCGAGATCTAAGGTTTATTATTGAGCCGGCGGTGAACTACTTCGCTCAGGGTGGAGGACTTGATAGTGTCAACTTCTGGTGGCGCTTTACTGTCGGGATTGATCCGACAGAGAACCAAGAAGAAGTTGATCGAACATTAAACTTTATCAAATATCTGAACGAGAACCCCAAAGAAATTATTGAAGCGGCTAACGAGTTGATCGATTTCGCAGCGGAGCCTATGGTTATGAGAGCAGAGCGGAACAAGAAAGAAGTGCTGGACGGCACCCTTGTGGGTCACCTGCTTAACTTTGTTGAGAGCCGCTACGGTCAACGGGCCCACGATGGAGATAATGAGGCCGAGAAAGCCACACTGATCGCCCACTGGATTAAAGAGAACTGGGATGATATGAACGACATCGAGAAAACCGTCGCCGTGAAGGACTATGCGTACAAAATGTCCCAAGGTGCTTTAGCGCTTCAGCACATTAATGTTATGGACCAAGGAGCTATAGGTTTGCCGAGCGGCTGGGATTCGTCCGTAAAGGATGAGATGCAATATCGCGGAGCCCCAAGCCAAGTACGGAACAATTACCGGAGCGTTGGCGCGCCAGCCATTGCGGCAGACGTCGAGACTAATGATGGAGCATACAGGTCAACAGTGGAACTGGAAGAAAACATTAACCTTGAAGAAGAGCTACCCTCCTGGATCGAGACTCCCGAGAGATACGAAGAGAACCAACTGCATCGAGTGGAGAAGCTATTAGAGAAGCTACGGGATCCTGCACATGACTTGCGCATCTATAACATTCAAGTTGGCTGCAACCTGATCGACCGCGTTGGCGGAACAGACGCAGAGATTGCCGCGCAGATCCGTGGTATTGATGCCGTTACTACCGTGCGCCCTATCGCTGACAGCAAACGCGAGATCACACCAACGGAAACGTTTGTGCTGTTTGATATTAAGTTTGAATTATTGGGCGCGCAAAGCCGTGTAGAATTTAGAGATGCGATGTTGATCCCTCAAATGAGACTCATTGATGGCTTGAAAATCATCAACTGGACTGCCATCCACAAGACTAACATCCAAGGAACAGTGCGCACAGTGCGTGAAGCTATGGATAGCTTGAACGAACAAGGGTTCGGATCGTCATTTGGATACAGTATGGGAGGCTCGGCCAGCGCGCTGGGTGCGATTCGGGCTCAAGGCTCCGGCCCACGGCCAACACCGACGCCCACTTTAGATGCAATCGTTCAAGACTGGGTCGAGGGAGGGGTACAGGCATACGATTTTCCCACGGATGCTAATGACATGCGTTATCATACAATGATGCCTGTGGAAGAATTATGGCAACATCATAGCAAAGTGCAGCGGCACCCCAAAGATATTTTCGACATTAAATATCAACGCTTTAACGCTACCTATCAACGATTGAAAGACAAGCTTAAGGACCCGAAAGCCTATCACGAATTTATTCACCAAGGAGCAAATGGTCCAGTTTATTTAGCCATTGGAAAGAATGGGAGAATTAGGATTACGGGCAACGAAGATTTACTCTGGTTTGCCAAGAAAGCAGGGCTCGAAGAGTTGCCAGTTTTCTTAAGTTATCAGCGACAAGTATAGGAGTATTATATGCGCAAGCAAATCGCCCGAAAGATTGGTGGGGCCTTTATAGGAGCCCTTACAATTGCGGCGCTGATTTGGGGAGCATATCAGAGCGCTCAACGATCATTATCGTTCCCTAGCGAGAGCCAAATTAATGATATAACCAATGTGGGGTCCGCACTCACTTCCCATGAGCGCCAAGCTATCATTCGTTCGCGCGCCAGCACTGTGCAGGTGTTTTCTCTGGATTTGGCTGATGGAGGCATGTCGGCCTTAACTGGTACGTACCTCACCTATGATGATAAGTTTTTTGTTCTCACGGCTTCTCATGGGGTGTATGATTTTTGTGGCTTTACAAATGTTGTGGTAGATGATATATTGCACCCCTGTACTCAATATGTCTTGCGCGATCCGGCATCTGATTATATTGTTATTCAAGTAGATGAGATCACGGCACGTACACCAGTTGACTTAGCTGCTCACACCCCTCGCCGTAGCGAATGGATAAAGGAGTTGGCTGTGCAGAACACTGTTTTTTACACAGGATATCCAAATGAAGGCGGACCTTATACCTTTGACGGCAGAGTCGTAGGGTTTAGGGAACAAAGCGCTATCTTCATCGACTCCTACGGGTGGTCCGGATCATCGGGGGCCGGCGTCTTTTCTCGCAGCGGAAACTTAATTGGATGGGTCATGGCGCTTGAAGTCGGAGAAACTTACTTTGGCAGAGAAGTTTTAGAGAACTTTATCTGGGTTATTCCACTATTTAAAGTAGACTGGATCGCCGTTGGCGAATTTGCGGATTAAAGCTATGACTAAAAAAAGACAACAGTGTTACCTGGGAATCTTTAACAAGATTGACTCGATTGACGCGCGCATTAGTGAGATTAAAGAACAGCTAGCGGCCTTAAAAGAAGGTTATCTCACGGCTGATGATGTGGAAGAGTGCCTAGACGAAATAGAAGCGGAAAAAGCGCTGCTTGAGATTGTGAACGAAGCTGCCATCGGCGTCCTCCTCGACACAGAACCACAGGGAGACGCTTGATGCAAGAAGGCGACAATGAACTTGTCGAACTAGCAACAGAGCCCGAAGACCTTAAGCCCAAAAAACCGAGCAACCGTGCACCGGAAGGCATTAGGACTTTTACTGTTTGCCGACAACACGACGAAAGCGGAGTGTCAGGAGAAGGCGTCGTAATCGAAGGCGCGACGTTCGCCACAGGACACACGGTCATCCACTGGCTTACCCCTGCGCCGCGCGGGTCCATTGCATTTTTTGATGCATTCGATGATTTTATAAAGATCCACGTCACCTCTCATCCTGGTAATGGCACCATTATTACGTTTGAAGACGGAGAACAGACTATTTATGACGGAGATAGACCCGAATGAGTTACAAATATACCACCGGTAGCGTGCGCCGCGGCGACATTTATTTTGAAGATGATACTCAAGGCGAACAAACCTATATTGATTTTGGCTACGATACCATTACCTTGCGCCCAAGCGGCAGCGCCATTCTATTTGCCGAAGATGATGCTGTGGGCATCGGCACCACCAATCCCCAAACCACTCTCCATGTGAAAGGTGATCCTGGTCAATTCCGTGTAGAAGATACCACAGTAGATTATGCCTATACCATCGACTGTGATGGCAACGGCATCCGCACCCACTTTGGTGATATGACTGCGCCCGGTGATGAAGATGCTTTTATGAGCTTTGGGGCATACAGCGGCATTAACCGATTGGATACAGCCGCTCGCGATTTCCATATCTATGGGACCAACACCACCGTTGGATTCTACTTTGACGAAAGCGAGGGAGCGTTTGGCTTTGGCACGACTACTCCCTATTCGACCCTTCAGATTGCTGGCTCTCTTCAGCTTAACGTTACGGTCTTTGCATCCAGCGACACTTTAGATGAAACCCACCACGTTGCCGTAGCCGATTGCAATGCTGCGGACGTCACCCTAACTCTTCCAGCGGCCACCGCTGCTATCACGGGGCGCCAGTATATTATTAAACGTGCCGATTCCAGCAACAGCAATGCGCGTGCATTTGTAATCGCGCCAGGATCCGGCGACGATATTGATGGAGCAGATTCTGACATTACTAACATTGACGACGGAACATCTCACACGTTAATATGTATTGGAAGTGTCGGCTGGATCATTGTAGATAAGTATGTGGGCATCTAGTTAGACAATCGGTGCCCCTCTTACGCAGGGTGGATCAGCGCAGTTAGGTTGGGATCTGCGCCAAATTATGCCTCTTCTTTAAGTTAAAACTACTTACTGAAGAGAGGTTAATTATGTCTTTTGATAAGTGGCGCGAGTTCTTAAATGAAAACCCCAAGCGCAGCAGTCCCGCTGGAATTCGACGGTCTATGGGTGCGCTTTTAGACAGCGGCGAACATACCGGCGGCAGCCCTTACGACAAGAAAGACGATGAAAGCCCCCGCTTAAAAGGAAAAAGAACCAGGAATCAAGTTTCTGCACCGCCCGGCGCAGAGGGCGGCGGCAGCATTGGCGCTCCTGGGGGAGCCCTAGAAGAAGAAGTGGAAGAAGAAACGTTTTTAATGCAGTCTGAACTGCAACCGGAAATATGGCGCGAAGAACAGATGTGGCCCGAAGTGCGAGAGAGGCTCTTAGAAATCGTAAATGATTTCTTGGAAGGACTGGATGTCGACGTTCCCCTCGAAGACGTACGCCTAACTGGTTCTCTCGCCAATTACAACTGGTCGAAGTATTCGGATGTAGACCTACATCTGGTCGTAGACTTCTCAAAAATTGATGAAGATACCGAACTAGTCAAATCATTTTTCGACGCTGCTAGAATGCGCTGGAACGACATACATAGCATTAATATCTATGGGTTTGAGGTGGAACTATACGTTGAAAACGTAGGGGACGTTCACCACTCTACCGGAGTCTATTCTGTGGAAGATAACACGTGGCTAACTGAACCAACTCCCCGCGACGTGGAGATTGACTTTGCAACCGCTCGCAAAAAGAGTGACGATATTGAAACCCAAGTAAACTTAATCAATTATATGCTCCAGAACACAAACCCTAAGAAAGCATTAAGAAGTATTGAGCGAGTAAAGGACAAGATTCGGCGCATGCGCAAAGCTGGACTTGACAGCCCCCAGAAAGAATTTTCACCGGAGAACATTGCATTTAAAATCTTAAGACGCAATGATACGCTTGGCAGACTTTCTCAAATGAAATACAATACTTATGATAGCAGCATGTCTATGGATGAGGTGGAAAGTGAAGTTTAAAATTATTGAAAAAGATATGAAAGCATACCCTGGAGAATACCTTCTACATGCCCCCACCAAAAAAATTGTTCTTTGTGGGTCATTTCAGAGGGCCCGAGGTATCATTCGGGTCTTGGCAAATGGTCAATTGATGGAAGACAAGATTGAGAATTTTAAAAAAATTGTTTTGAATGCTGAAGAGAGGAACAAAAAAAGATTAAATACGCGTTCGTGTGGAGGGTGCAAGAAGCGATGAAAGATCCAATTGAATCAGTAAAAAACTTTTGTGTGATTCAATTGGAGATCTTAAACCAGCGCGAGGAAAGATTAAGAAAAGAGATACTAGATTGTAAAATACAGAAAGAATTTTTAACATCTCTATTGGAAGATTTAAATGAAAAAAATGATTTCCATAGCCTGCTGAATATAATGAGGAGCGAACAAAAATGAAAAAGACCCCTAAACTTACGAGCCTGCTGTCCGAAGGACCGCTGCACAGCGCAGATAAACGACTGGAGGATTTCTGCTTTAATCTTTATTTTTCTTATGTTTTTACTGAATCGGTTAAAGCTCATAAGCAGCTAGAGGATGACTATATTGATGCATTTTTGGAGCAGGACTATGATCAAATGAAAAAAATAGATCGCGAACTGCAAGTGATGGAGGGAGCATTTGAGGCGACTGCTTGTATGCTTGATGCAACCAAGGAAGAATACTCGTGACAAACATTTATTGTTATTGTTTGTTTGATGGGCGTGGGAATTTCCATGCAGTGTATAGCTCCGTTAATGCGGTTCACCGAGATGCGTTAAAAATTTGTAACAAGGGCGCTACTAAAGTGTCTATGAATGTGAAAGGCGAACGAGTTGCGCCGAGCGCAACCACTCTCCGCAACTTATTTAAAGGAGCTTTCGATGTGCAGGTTTTATATTCAGGAGGTCCTGGATTTGAGGCCCGCATTGTAAAGACTAAACTAAAGGAGTAAAATGACGTATTTTGTATATGGCATTACGGACTGTCCTGCTTGTCTGCGAGCGTGTGCGGACTTGATGGAGGCAGATTTAGAATATGTTTTTATAGAAACTGATTTTGCATCCACTTATCGAACCCACCTCAAAAAGCAGTATCGTCGATCTACATTTCCTATCATTATTAGAAGAGGGGAGACAGAAACTTTAATAATTGGGGGCCACGACGATCTGGTCCTTCATTTAGACAAGCGCCACACCTGACAGAAACTTTACTTGCAACCAACCCTAATGCGTGCTATATTGGGATCAGACACATACTTACTATGTGGAACTAAAACGTGGAGACTTAGTAAGATGGGTGACAGATTGGGGAATTTATGCAGCGTCCGCAGACGGACACGTAGAGCGGGAATATCCGCAATATGCATACGGCGTTATAATGGAAGTATCCCATCGCGATCCCGAGGCGGTAGTAGTTTATTGTTACGACTCCAAACACGAGTTTGCAGAACAGAACGCCTGGGTTATCCTGCATCTCATCCACGACGAGTTCGAGTTAGTGAGCGAGGGTTAAAATGTGGATAAACCGACCGAAGAAGAGGCCGTGGAGGCACTTAAAAAAGAAATGCAAGTATGGTGTAGCACGCCATTTTTTGTTAACGCAGGAACTGACGACGGAGGTCGTCATTTACAAATCTGGCTGGAGCGAGAGAATCCTTCCGAGCGGCTGGAAGGCTGGATATGCGAAATGATGCCCAGCGGTCGCTATATGGGATGGCGGTTAATCGTGATCAAATGTCCTCCCGAATATATTAGATTACATATTACAAATAAGAAAAAGAAGGATTGGTAATGAAAGTTGGAGAACTGGTATGCTTGTATCGTCGCAAACGTAAAGGCATTGGGATTATTTTAGACAAAGAAACGCTCAGTGATGAAAAAATTAAGATTATTGAGATTGCTCAAAAGTCCGACTGGAAACAAAAAGAACATTTAAAACGAAAAGCTCTTACCGGCGCGCCCCAAAAGGGACTTATCGAGGCGGCTTTTTTGTATAACCTGTGGCAAACTAACGCTAAACTTAAGAAAGATTTTGTTTATATTAAGTGGTTTCAGCGGCCCTCCGAGTACGAACAAATAAAAACAACGGCTGATTGTGATTGGTTTCCGACAGACTGGGTGGGGATAATAAGATAGAAACATAGTTACTATGTGTCTGATTTTAATCCCGGATATACGATTGGCGACTTAGTTCAATGCCATTATGATCTTTATGATTGGGCCACTTATACATTTGATCTGGATGATGACAGCCCCCGCTATCCTTTTTACGGGATTATAGTTGCCATTCAAGACGACTTTTATGATGATCAGTTTGGTTATGAAAAACTCTATATTGTACGATGTACTGACGGTCACGAAAGATTTTTCGCTTACTGGGAAATGAAACTGATTTCAACATCTTCTTGACAACTTTGTGCTTGACGCCAGCACAACAACATGCTATATTAAGAACATGGCCGAGTGGTGGAATAGGTAGACACACCGGACTTAAAATCCGTTGATCATTATGATCGTGAGGGTTCAAGTCCCTCCTCGGCTACCATTTTTTGGAGAGAACTCATGACTAACTATCGCGCTGTAGGTATTGCCGAGGGTTTTATCGAATGCAACCATGACACCGAGTATTTTGCGGCATGGCAACATCTTATTGATAACGGGCTCGCGTGGCAGCTTCAAGGGTGGTTCGGCCGCCGAGCGCATGAACTAATCCGCCATGGCGCATGCAACCCCTCCTTACATTCTCATGACAACTTAACTGTTGACAGTTTCCCCGAAGAGTGATATATTATGAATATAGATCGCATTAACATTTTCACAGACGAAGAAATAAACCAGGAGACAGCCGCCATGGGCACCCGCTCACACATTTATATTGAAACCGAACCAGGAATGTTTCTGGGAACCTACTGTCAGTTTGACGGTTATCCTTCCCATATGTTTCCACAACTGGAACAGCGCAGCCACGACGAAGTATATAGTATCATCGTCAGAGGACAAACACGCGGAGGGCTTGTAGGATTAGCCGCTACGCCATCTGCCCCCGTCGCGTATCAGGACGGAATCGCTGACCCATCATTTCTTTTTAATCCCACAGACTACCTGGAAAGCACCTGCGTTAACTATGTTTATGTAAAGCGGCTGGACGGCACTGTCTTGTGGAGAGAGGCACGCAATGCCGAACCAGGAATCCCGATGCCATGGTATAACACAGCACCAGAGGAGGAAGAATAAAATGACTTTTGAAGCTGGCGAAACAGTTGTTGTAATGGCAGGCAGCGTTCACTCACCCTTTTACCTTCAGGGTGAAAGCGGCATGGTTCTGGAAGTATCAGGATCATCGGACTACGTACCTGAACATTATACTATTGAGTTTGAGACTGGCACCCATATTCTTTATGGGTCCGAACTACGGAGAGAAGACAATGCACAAGACGTGACGTATGAACTAAAATACTAAGTGTTTGGCCCCTGGAGTACCTCAACATAAGGCTCGGGTTCAATGTCTACCATGAACCTTGTACCCATCTGGTGCGGTGAAACCTGCGAGGTATGCAGGAGTGAAAAGTAGGCTAACGAGTGGAAGACGCGGTGAAGACAGCGTTCCTCTCCAGGGGCCTTTACATTGATTTGACTTGACAAATGAGAGAAAATAGGATATATTAGAGATATGAAAACAGGCGATGTAGTTAACTTTGTTTCTCCACCCGGCATGATGCCGATGGATACGAGCGGCTGGAAACAGCAAAGCCCTGGCTTGATTGTAAAGATTAAGGAAAACCCGCGACGGTCGAGACTACCGTCCTATGAAGTGCGGTGGAAGAACGGCGAAACAACTTTTGAATGGGAATCATATTTGGAGATTATTAGTAAAGCATGATTTATACAGTTATTTATACAGATTACAAAAACGATTTGAAGTCCGAGGTAACGGATGGTCCGATGGATCGCCCTGAAGCGTGGGAGCAAGCGAAACGAGAATACGGCACAGTGCTGGCGATGGTGCCTGGGAGTCATCCCGTGTATACCAGCGGCTCTATGGAGCAACGAGATTAGGAGACTGCTTACAGAGCATAAATAACATATGTTAGACGCTACAAACACTAACCCTTATCCTGCGCCGGTAGCTCAGGGGTTAGAGCGTTGTTCTTATAAAGCAAATGTCGGTGGTTCAAGTCCACCCCGGCGTACCATTTTTTTATGACAAGGATATATATTAATATGAGCCATCATTACGGAGAGTATTGGTCAAGCTGGAGCCACCAGTCTGTCACACCTAAAGAGCCTGAACTGCTTGAAGAGATTAAAACATTTCTTTTAACTCTCCATGATGATGATAAAGCTACCGAGTTGCTCCAAAAAATAGAGGCGGAAGCCGCCAAAGCGAATAAACCTCTAACTGATTTTTAATGTTACCAGAGATTGACTGGCTTGAGCATCAAATAGAAGAACTGCGGGAGCGGTGCGCGCGGCTTGAGAAAGAGAACTTTGAACTTAAGCGATGCATTGGCCGAGCCATCACCAACCTGGAACGAGATAATCAACAGACCCGAGAATACATTGAGAAAGAAGAAACGAAAATCGTAGCGTTTGCCCCTAACTTCAAGAAACCGAAGTGGGAAGGCGAAGATTAACCTTTCAATTCGGGTCTATAGCTCAATAGGTAGAGCATCGGACTTTTAATCCGCAGGTCGTGGGTTCGATTCCCACTGGACCCACCACTTTACAAGAGAGAGCCATGAACCAACAGCATTTTATTATTCAAGAATACAACCGTAAAACCCAACGATACATTACTATCGGGGATGCGTGGGGTGTGAACGCTGAAGCAGCCAAACTAAGTTTTATTGAAAAGAACAAGTGGCAAGCCAAGCGCGACGTGAGCCTATTCGTTCAGCACCCATTGTGTCGTTGACATTCACTTGACAACTTTACGGTAGACAAACGCGCTGTGCTGTGGTATATTGTATGTATGATCAGCAAATGGCTATGGATTCCGATTCTTCTGGTATACGGCTTCATCTTTGGAGCCAGCTACCTTCTAACTTCGTGGGCGATGTAATGAACGCAGGCAACCTTGTAATGATTAAGCGTGCGGCTATCGGCGTGCCTTCCGGCACCATCGCATTGTGCTTAAAGTGTGAGAAGAAACGCGGCGATTACGACGATGGGCATTCCATATGGTGTGTGCTGCTGATGAACGGGAAGCTACGGGGCATTGAGCGCCGGTATCTTGATATTGATTTGGAGGTACTGTGAAAGTCGGTGATTTGGTGCGGTGGGAACAAGAAGGCCAGCCAGAAGATAATGACGTGGGGATTGTAATGGGCTTCTCGGGAGATTTTGAGCTTGTCGAAGTTTATTGGTTCCGCGAAGCAGACGAGTATCGTTATCAGCAAGCCCATCCCTGCCTTGAGGTGGTAAGTGAAAGTCGGTGATTTGGTAAGAAGCGCAGATCGCATAGTTGGTAATCGCAATCGCATGCGGGTCGGATTAATCATGGAGATCGATCCAGACGATTACGACGCCCACACTGACTTTAATACTTGTTTTGTTCAGTGGGTGGGTGATGCAGATTGGACATTCGTATATGAAAATGATATTGAGGTGATAAGTGACAATCGGTGATTTGGTAAGAGTCCATTGGGGTACATGCGACTGGTCGGGCACGGAAGGTGTTGACTGGGGATATGCTCTTGGGGTCGTTACAGGCGAGATTGTGTGGTGGGATTTGGCTAATGCCGACGAGGGACACGAGATTTATCCTTGCGGTGATGCAGAGATTCTATTTCGTGGCGAGCGCGTAAACTACAATATCGGTCGGCTGGAGATTTTAAATGCAAGTCGGTGATTTGGTGAGATATAGAGATTCAACCCGCGATGACGTTGGGATTATAATGGAAATACAATCCGAGGGGTCGGCTTCGATCTTTGGACACCGTGTTATTGTAATGACGACGACCGGACTGCGATCATATAGTGAAAAGCAACTGGTGATTTTAAATGCAAGTGGGTGATTTGGTAAAAATCAACCCAATCTTCACTGATGAGGTGTGGGTTGACGTTGTTTTTGTTGTCTTGAAGATCGCCGCGCCTTTCGCAGTCATCTTCGCAAATGGCGAGAAACACAAAGTTGAAATGGAACAACTGGAGGCTTTTTCAGATGCTAACACGGAATGAGTTTATTGAGTATCGTGCGAAGTTTACAGAGTATGTTGCTCGTTTGAAAGAAAATAAAACAGAGTTTAATAGTGATAACTGGTGGTCCTTAGAAGCCATGACGCCACAAAAGAGGGGAAACTTTATGCAAGACACTCACGTTGAAAAAATGAGTGGCTTGATCAAAAAGATTTCTCCCAAACTAAAAAAGGGAGATTTTCATTCGACCAACAACAAATACTTTGAATATAAGTTCTCGATGACCGACAGTAAAAGAGACATATGTTTCTTACAGATTCGACCACACCATCCATGCGACTATGTTTTTGAAGTTTATGATAATGGAGAGGAAAAAATGTATTGCTTTCTTATTTCACACAAACAAATGAGTGAGCTAATCAAAAAATACTACTCCAGCTACACACACTCCTCGACCACTACGATGTATTCTCTACGGGGAAGTTTAAACCCAAAATCAAAAAAGTATAATCTATGGACACACTTAGTAGAAAATCATCTTGTTGATTACGACGAGCTAAGACCCATCTACAGCACTTGACAAACGCTTGACAACTTAACCATTGACTGCGTGCGATGTTCATGCTATATTATAGGGGTAATGAGGAGATAAAATGAAAGCAGGAGATTTAGTAACACTTTCGGCATATGGCGACAACCTACAGGGACTACAGCGGTGGAGCACCCGGTATCGACAATATAAAAATAAGCCGCCCATTATTGGGTTGGTTATTAATGTTTCGCCCTCGCGCTATGGCTGGGAAGGCAACCAGTATCGCATACGGTGGATGGAACGCTCCGGGCCTCGCGGCCGCGATGGGCAGTGGGGACAAGACACGTTCTATCGCAAAGATTTGAAGTTTGTGAGTCGAGGCAAAGGGAAATAGTATGGAAAATCTCACTCCAGAAAATTTTTTCCTTATATTCCAAGTATTTATCAAAGTTTTAGTTCTATGGAGCCCCGTATTGTTTGGGACGTGGCTTTATATGTATTACACGCGCCCTAAAAAGCGCACAACTAAACACAACAAAGGAAAAAAGATAATGAGAGCAGGCGAAGTATATGAATGGTTGGATCAGGGGCCAGCGGTATTGTTGGCACCATGCACGATTGCCGATCCTATCCCGATGAAAAAGGCGACCGAGTTTAGCAAAGACCCCGAGGGATTTCTGCAAAACTGGCCACGCGAAGAAGGTTGGACTATTAAACTTCTCGTAAGTGGTGACATTCTCGATGTCCATGCAGACACCTTGACCTACTCTTGACAAGATTAACCTTGACTTAGACTCGTAGGCATGGTATATTATTAGCATGAAAAACGACTTCTTCCAGCGCGGCGATCTTGTCGAGATTGACTTTGGCTATCAAGCCAAGTCGGTAGGAGTTGTAACGGGTCGCCCCGAAGCCGATCACTGGCGCAACACGCGCATGTGGGTGCTGGTGGATGGGGATGAGTTGCCCGTACCACGGGAACAGATTATTCTATTGCGGAGG
>Ga0080013_1004220_pt1 | contig 14320 bp, 31 predicted proteins | sample ETNvirenome_6_85_FD_69236 | JGI IMG/M metagenome (GOLD analysis project Ga0080013, IMG submission 69236) | Marine viral communities from the Pacific Ocean - ETNP_6_85 (SPADES assembly) (version 2) | ecosystem: Environmental > Aquatic > Marine > Oceanic | place: Pacific Ocean | collected 2013-06-19
TATGCCGATGCTTAATTGCCCTAATGACCCCGAACACAAAGATTTTGTCATGACCGCGATGGTACCAGAGACTTGGTTCCTCAACGCCGCTGGAGATTGCGAACACATCGAGCCACAATCCGGCGGCCACATTGAAAGCGATTTGACCGACGCTCGTTGCCGCGAATGCGACGCGTCCGTCGAAATCACAGCGGAGGATTAACATGCCCGAAGAGAAGAAAATATTTGACAGCCGTCAAGAAGCATGGGACTTTATGCGAGAGTGTGATAAAAAAGGTTGGGAGGCCGGCTACCCTTGGGCAGTAACATCGGACCCACACGAAACGAGATACGCAGTGCGATATATTCCAACAAAGGAGAGTAAATAAATGAGTGAATTCACCAAGGATATGCTTAAAGCAGGCGGCACCGTAGCACTTCTTTATACTTTCGTTGTCTTGGCATGCCTACTATAAACTTATAAAAAACCAAAATAGTTGTTGACTTTTGTTGCTTTGTATGAGATAATACATATAGAAACAATCAAGAAAGGTTCAAATATGCCGGCAATTCCAAAGACCAAAAAATCTCAAACCGTTTGGGCCGCAAAGTGGGAACACAAACACGGCGAAGACATTTCACTGCACACAACCGAAGAAGGCGCTCGAAAGCAACTAGTTGCATGGGCACGCGAAACGCTTGAAGAATGGCATATCGACGGCAAACAGTATTCTTCGTTGGACGTTTGCGGCGAAGAGCATCCAACCTTCGACGATGACGCTCTCATCGAAGCATGGCCCGAATTGACAGGCGAAACCGAATTTCTTTACGTCGAGGACCACATTCTCCACAGCGCCGAAGTTTGGGAAGAGGTATCCGAAAAGACTCTCAAAGAGATTGACGTTTTTGAATTTCCCGCCAACAAATAATAAAAAAAGATTAAAAACTTCTTGACAAACTTATAAATATGTGAGATAATATATATAGAAACGATGGAGGAATAAAATGTTGTGAACCCAGAGCGTTGCCTACCCACAATGCGCGTAGGACTTGAAGCCGACTTCGCTCCCGGCCCTGCTACTTCAAGAGTTTGGTGCATACTCCAAAAAGTACCACAAACATTAATCCGAGAGGACAAAATTCTATGGCAAGCAATCTTCGCAACGTAATGACCTGGGACCAAGCGGTCGAACAATTCAACGAGAGCATTCTTCCGCAAATTCAAGAAAAGTTTGAACAAGACGGTATCAAAGACCTTCCAGCCCGTCGCGAAATCTGGAACAACTGGACTGATAGCCTTTGCAAAAATGAGCAAATCAGCGATTGGCAATATAACAATTGGTCACATCCTTCAACGTGCGAAGGCTGCTAGATGAAAGACAAACAAAACAGATGGCCCGAAGTTGGCGACTTGTTGATTCACACGGACGGTGTGGCGTTTAACCGTGGCGAAAAGTGCCAAGGACTCGTCACCGAAGTTGTGGGTGGAAAAGATTTTGGTAGCCGCGTCTTCGTACAGTGGGCAGACGATAGCGCTCCCTATGACTACGGTGACAAATATGGTTATTCGGCTGTCAACATTCACAACTGTTTTGATACGTTTGAATTGATAAAGGCATGAAATTGTACGCACCAATTGTATGTAAAGATGGATTTACAATGAGTGTTCAGGCGCACGAGGCCGCATATTGTAGCCCTCGAATTGACGACGCGCCGAGATACACTCAAGTCGAAGTTGGCTACCCGTCGCACCCTGAGCCTTTGCTGCTGGAGTGGGCAGAAAACAAAGACAGGCCAACCGGCACCGTTTACCCATACGTCCCAACGCACCGAATATCACTGGTTTGTGTCAAACACGGCGGCATCGTCTCAGGTGAACTACCGGCAGGTATACCGGCGATTGAGGCTGACGATGCAAGTCGGTGATTTAATAAAACTGCACGAGTCAACACGTCGTAACGGAAAGCTGGCTGGTAAACTTGGTTTGGTTGTGAGGTTAGACGCGCACAATAACCCAGTGGTTAATGTTGGAGGGATGGCTAAAGCATTCCATATAACACAGATTGAGAAGGTAATCAGTGCAAGTCGGTGATTTGGTTAGATATAAGTACGACGTTAGAGAGATTGGTGTGATTATTGAGAGCGCCGAGCCAACCAATCAATTGCCAAAACAGCACAAAGTGATTTGGTGCGCGCTGCCTGACGATGAGCCGGCGGATTATCAGCACACTGACTGGATGCGCGAAGTCGGCTTGGAGGTCATTAGTGAAGGTCGGTGATTTGGTAAAATTTGACTATGTTAATGGTCATACGCGAGCAACCAACAATAGGATTGGAATATATTTAGGACCAAGGCCCCTGAAGCGCGAGGATGGAAAAATAATCAATAACTTTATGGTTCAGCTTCTTGGGGAGTCTGGCCCACATTTGTGTGATGCGTCGATGATGAGGTGGTTAAAGGTAGTAGAATGAAAGTCGGTGATTTAGTTGAACTTTCTGCCGCAGGTCGAAAGATATTATACTGTAGAAACCTGCGGAAGAAACAGGGCATTGTTGTTGAAATGTCCGACCAGGGAATGTACCCTATCCTTGTTTTTTGGTTTGGAGCAGGCCAGCACTCGCATCGTCGCCCCACCTTAAAATTATTGTCTAAAAGAGAAAAAAGATAAAAAACTTCTTGACATTTTCTTCTACCTGTGAGATAATTATAATTGAAGGTGGAAGGATACACAATGAACCCAACGCTCGCACGACTGGCTAACGCTCTAAGCAATTCACAATTACTTTCCCAATGGGAAAATGGTTTTGTGGAGAGTTTGCAAGAACAATTCAATAAGCATGGCAAGCTGTCTCCGCGCCAACTGGAAATTCTTGAGCGCATCGAGAAACAAAAGTTGTCCGAAGAAGCACGAGGCGCTCGTTCGCTTTGGAAGTCCAGCTACGATGCAGAAAAGCGGCGCATCGCTCGCATCTGCGCTGAGTACTACAAAAGCGCGGGATACTTTACGAACCTGGCCGAGTCCATCTTGGAGGTGCCTGATTACATCCCTGCGGAGAAGGCATGGCGAAAAATGTGTGAGAATAAATACGCCCAAAAAGTCATTGCCAGCTACGATGCTGCGCCAAAATACGAAGTCGGCTCCCTTGTAGCTTTCCGCGCTACTGCTGATTGGGCGCATCGAATGGCTGCCGGTGATAAACCTTGTGTTGTCATTTCTGCCGGTGGTCCCGTCTTAAATGCCGCTAAGGGCTCGAAACCATATCTAGTTTTGCCTTATGCCGCAATTAAACCTATTGAATGCCAAGAGCGACACATTAAAAAATACAAAAAAGTAAAAAAAGTTGTTGACAAAAGCGTCCCCTTTTGATACAATATATATAGAAACTCGAACCACGGAGAAAATATGAGTTGGAACGGTACTGTTAGATGCTCAAATTGTTACGAAAAAGGCCACAATCGCAGTGGCTGTCCCAAACTTAAAGAAGAAATGCAAAAACGTCTCGACGCCGATCCCAATGATTGGCGAGCCACAGATTACTTTGAGAGCAAGAAACGTACCAGCAAGCGTACTTGTGGATACTGCCAAGAGTCAGGCCACAATCGCAAAACGTGTTCCGAAGCGAAGATAGACCGGGACGGATTCATTCAGCAAAATCAAACTGCACGAGAAAAAGCCCTCGACTGGTTCAAAAAGTGCGGTATCGGCGTCGGTACGCTCGTTGAATATGAAACCTATTGGGACGGAAAAGGCGTAGGACTGGTAGAAAGCGTGAACTGGTCTGCTATTAATGCACAGCGCACTCTTGTTGACGAAGAAGGCGTCGGCGTTCCTGACGTAGCATGTCTCAGGGTTGCAAAGGTGGACGGCTCAAAGGAACGCCACAGCGTCAGTCCGCGCAGCGCAGAAGTGTTGGGCACTATTCCGTGTCGATTGGTTTCCGCGCAAGTCCCTTATGGTTGGCTGGAGAGCAACGACGAAGCGACGCTGGACTACATCGAGGCAGAGTTGAAGCAGAACAGCAAAGACTACATCCGACGCTACATTCTTAAAACTGAAGATTCCCCCTATTAAAAAGCAAAAAAAGTAAAAAAGTTCTTGACTTTTATCTCAAAACATGAGATAATACATATAGAAACAATCGACAAAGGATAGTTATTACATGGCAATCGACTTCAAAAGTTTTCTTGAGTGTGCTCCGCACGTAATCGCAATCGGCAAGCCCATTCTTCTCCGTGGTCGCCACGGTGTTGGCAAATCCGAAATTGTTTATCAAATCGCTGAAAAGCTGGAACTTCCGGTAGTCGAGCGCCGAGCCAGTCAAATGACTGAAGGCGACTTGCTGGGAATGCCTAGCCCAGAACTGATTGAAGTGAATGGCGAGCAGGCTTCTGTTTTCCGCCCGTTCGCATGGTTCATCCAGGCTTGTACGGAACCCGTCGTCCTCTTCCTCGATGAAGTTGACCGAGCTACACAAGAAGTTCGCCAAGGCATTTTCGAGTTGACCGACTCCCGCAAACTGGCTGGTTGGGTGCTTCACCCTGACACCGTTGTCGTCGCTGCCGTTAACGGTGGCGAGCATGGCGAGCAATATCAGGTTAACGAAATGGACCCGGCAGAACTTGACCGCTACACCGTTTTCGACGTTGAGCCCTCCGTGGAGGATTGGTTGGACTGGGCGAAAGATAACACCGATGGAATGGTTTGGGACTTCGTAAACCAGAACCGCAGCCACTTGGAGCACAAAGAGGACTACGAGCCCAACAAAGTGTATCCATCCCGTCGCTCGTGGAAGCGTTTGAACGATTGTCTCGTGTCGGCATCTTTGCTCGAAGAGTCTTCCCCGATGCTGTTCAACTTGGCAACCGCTTTCGTCGGTTTCGAGGCTGCTGTCTCTTTCAACGACTTCGTAAAGAACTACGAACGGAATGTGACCATCGAAGATGTGCTGGACAAGGGCAACATCGACGCGACCACCGAATTCGACTTGAACGACCACTGTGCTTTGGTAGAAAAGATGGATGCTGCCGATGTGTTCAACACTGAACTGTCTTCCAAGCGCATTCAGAATCTCGCAAACTACGCAGTCACGCTGCCTAGTGAAGCGTTCATGAAGCTGTGGACTATCGTGGGCAAAGGCGACGTGTTGGAAAATACAACTGCGCTTCACTCCACCACAACCGATAGCGGTATCAAGGTTTCGTCCTACATCGTGGAAATCTTGACAGGCAAAACAGACAAATAATGCCCCGGTGCCCTGGCCGATTAATAAATAAAAAGTCGGTCAGGGTGCATTTTCTTCTTGACTTTTTACTTATTTCGTGAGATAATATAGTTATGGAAATGAAAAAACACATGAAATTTGACCTGAACATGCACACCGCTCGACTGCTCATGAGTGAGCCGTTCTTTGCCTCTCTTAGTCGCAACGTCACAAAAGTTGCGTCAACGGCAATTCCGACTGCCGGTGTCCGAGTTAACCCTGATACTGCTCGATTCGAGATGATGTATAACCCTGAGTTTTTCGAGAAGCTGTCAGATAAAGAGCGCGCGGCTGTTTTGATTCATGAGTTTTACCACCTTGTTTTCCAGCATGTGACCGAGCGCCGCCCTGAAGGTGTTCAGATGAAACAATGGAACATTGCGGCAGACCTCGCAATTAATTGTCACATTAACGGCTTGCCCGAAAATGCGTGTGTTCCTGGTGTTGGTCCTTTCGCTGAGTTTGAGCGCGACTTGAGCGCAGAAGCCTATCTCGCGTTGCTTCAACAGAAGAAAAAAGAAGAGGAAGAAAAGCAAAGCGAAGAAGGCGAAGGCGAAAAAAGCGACGGAGAAGGCGAAGAAGGTCAATCACTTCCCGACGACAATGGTTTCGACAGTCATGACGATTGGGGAAAAGGTGACGCAACCACAAACGAAATTGCCAAAGAGCGAGTCAAAGAATACCTCCGCGAAGCTGCCGAAGAAGCGCAAAAAGCCAATAGTTGGGGTAGCGTTTCAGCGACTTGCCGCCGGGAGATTATCGAACGACTGACGACGCGCCTGGACTGGAAAAGCGTTCTGCGCTACTTCGTCAAGACTTCGCGCCGAGCATCCCAACGCAGCACCGTGAAACGAGTGAACAAACGCTATCGTTACATCCACCCAGGAAAGAAAGTCACGCGACAGGCTCGCATTGCTATCAGCATTGACCAGTCCGGTTCCGTGGACGATAGTATGCTCGCCGCGTTCTTTGCAGAACTCAACAAACTGGCGAAGCTGGCATCCTTCACAGTCATTCCCTTCGACAGCGACGTTTGCGAAGAGAAAATCTATGAATGGAAAAAAGGCCAAAATCGCAAATGGGAACGAGTTTTGTGCGGAGGCACCGACTTCGACGCGCCCACGGCATATGTGAACCAACACGGTTTCGATGGTCATATCCTCTTGACCGACTTGATGGCTCCAAAGCCAAAGGCGTCAAAATGCCAGCGCATGTGGTTGACTACAAAATACTACGCTCGTCGCCCATACTTCAAAACGAACGAACGAGTCATCGCAATCGACTGCAATTAAAAACGAAAATAATCAAAAAACATCTTGACAAAACCCTTCATTTTTGATACAATATATATAAGGAGTTAAAATGAATCAAGTCAAAGAAATTATTCAGTCAGTGCTCGATGAACATCGCGGCACCTGTGAAAACGAAGAACTTGCAGCTAAATGCACCGCAAAGCTGACAGAAGCGACTATCAAAGAAGTTGCCGGTTTGCTAGGTGGCATCGTCGGCACCGTGGATGGCTGCGCTGCAATTTACACTGATTTTGAAGTTGGGAACAATTAAATGTGGGCATTCGGACTTTTAGCAATTAGCTTGATGGTTTGGATGGCCTGGTACTTGGAGAGATAAATGGGATACCGTTCCGAAGTCGTAATAGCAATCAGTAAAGACCTTATGCCGCACTTTCTCACTGTGTTCGCAAAAGAGCCTGGTTGTCGTACAATGGTTTTCAAAGACCATGATTATATGAACGAGGATTATGATGGCAAAGAAACATTTGTTGTTTCCTGGTCAAGTATAAAATGGTATGAACAATACCCAGAAGTTGGCGCGCTCAGTCAATTCATCGATAAATGCGATGGCGACGAGATTGAAGGCATTGAAGAACCGTGGGAACACTTCCGCTTTCTACGCTTGGGCGAAGAAGTAGAAGATATGGTCGAAAAAGGCTATATGCACTCAAACGACATTTGTTTCCACAGGAGCATTTCATTTTGAAACCGGGAGATTTAGTAAAGATAACGCGAGCCGGAATTGGTGTACCAATAGATACGATTGGATTAATCCTTCAGACTTTGGCGACTGGACCCGACCAACGGTACGACTATTATCAAGTCCAACTTTGTAATAGTGAGAGCCGCGTTGTTCGACGATTGGAACGAGATTTAGAGGTAATCAGTGCAAGTCGGTGATTTGGTCACTTTAGACGCAGGTTACGCCGTCAAGGAATTAACCGGCATCGTCTTGAAAGTGGACGAGAGTCAAAAAGTGGGCGGCCAATCCTTCCCCTATTTTATTTCGTGGAGCACCGGGGACACGGATTGGATGCAGAAAGAGTTCTTGAGGGTAATCAATGCAAGTCGGTGATTTAGTAAAATATAAATACGCGCAAGAAGACATTGGAATTATAATTGAGGCTGACAAATCCAGTTTGCCACCAAAATTCAAAGTGGCTTGGGTTGGGGACGGATTTAATGATTGGATGCTGGCAGCAGGGCTTAGGGTGATAAATGCAAATCGGTGATTTAGTAAAATACTCTTACCACAAAAAAGTGGGCACAGGCATTGTTGTGGGCTTTGATGAAGAAAACGACCCCATAGTCAGGGATAATGCCTCTGGAGTTGTTTGTGCGTCCTGGCGCTCGAAGGTGGAGGTTATAAATGCAAGTCGGTGATTTAGTAAGATTTTGTCGCCAGCCTGACCCGGCCACAGGCGTCATTATTACCATTGACAAACTTGGTCGCCTGGGGATTGCCTGGAGTTTCTTGGACGGGCGAATCGGCTATCAGCACCCGAACGATGTGGAGGTCATCGGGCCGGCCTCTTAAAAGTAAAAACGTGCGTATCGAAAATTTTTTTACTTTATGCTTGACAAAACCCCGTAAATATGAGATAATATATATAGAATAAAGCAAAAGGAGCTTAAAATAATGTTTGCAGTTGGTGATACAGTTCAAGTTTGGGATTGGATTTTTGTTGGTAGCGGCGTTGAGGATGACAAACTCGGCTCACATGGCGAAATTGGCGTGATTGCCCGTACTTCTTCTGCTGACGATATTCATCGTGGCGACCGACTCGGCAAACGCGCCGCAGATTGTTTTCAAGTCGCAATTCCCAATGAAGGACTTGTGCATGTTCACACCGAATGGCTCCGTAAAGTTTAATTGCGAGAGCAACAAAGAATAAAATAGTTCTTGACAAACCACCGCAAATATGAGATAATGTATATAGAAACAATGGCAAAAGGAGCCAAAATGACTAGAAAAGACTTCCAACTTATTGCAACCGTTCTCAAAGCGAGCGGAACTACTCCCATGAACCGTTGCGTCATCAAAGACGTTGCAATGAACTTTGCCGTTGAACTCCAAAAGACCAACCCGCGCTTTGACGTTCAGCGGTTTGTAAAGGCTTGCACCCAATAATGTACGAGGTTGAGAGCATATTAAATCCCGCCATCTTCAAAAGCCCCACAAGCGGAAAAACTTACGTTGTGGCCGGCGACCAACCGTGGATTGAAGTTCCCGAAGGAACTACACTCAATGACGTACGTTGGATGCGCGCCTCTAAGCCCGATAAAGACCCCGTAGACGTACCAAAGCAGGTTTTTAAGGTGGAGGGCTCAAAAGGTCTTGAATACACCGTTAAACAGGCTGCAAATGGTACTTGGAGTTGTGAGTGTGTCGGCTTTGGCTATAGAAACAAATGCAAACATATTACGAACTGCGAACTCATCGTAAAATCAATCGAGAGCAATACGAAAAAATAAAGGAGAATATTGCGTGAAGAAACAACCAGTATTAACAAAAGAACAACAAGCATTTATGGCAATGCCACAAGATAAGGTAAACGCCATGATTGAGCAATTTCTAGCAGAGCGACCACCACAACCGGTAGAGCCAAAACAAGAAAGACGAATAAGACCGCTGATTGGCCCACATGGTCGCCCACGCAAACATTTCACCAAAACGGTGACAATGGTTCAAGTCGGTGAGCTGCTCGAACGCGCCAACCGTGGACGACCCGCAAACAATGAAGTTCGCGTAAAAATCACTGTACCGCACAATTTCGTTGTGATGCGCCCACCTATTCTCTACACTCTAAATAAGAGCGGAGAACTCATCAAAATAAACAATAACTCCCAATAACACTTGACAAATCATCTTTCAGGTGATATACTTATAATATGAGTAGAAAACTTATAAAATCAATTCTCTTCGTAGCGGGTTGCTTTTTGTTTTCTCATATGTTTTGGTTAATATACAAAGGATAGATAAATGTTCTTCATTGAAAGAATGATTAGTAATAACTGGATGCAACTTAGTGGCCCCTGGTACTGTGAACAAACTGCGTACATTCAAGCAAAAAACTATGCGAATGGAAATAGCATCACAGGCCCATTGCGGATTGTCACTGAAAATGGCGCTGTAGTCAATATCTTGTAAAGTATTGTACGGCAGGAAGTTAACGACGTATAGAAGCGGAGTAAAAAGTGCGAAAGTAAGCAAATAAAAGAATCTACGGGGTTGACGGTATGTAACTAGTGTATATGCTTGATGTTTTTTTGTCAACCCCTCGCACTTGGCACACCCTTAGCTATAGCAATAACCGTGCCAAAGAAAAAGGTTGACACTTTGGACTTGGTGTGGTATACTTATTATAGGGACGTTGCATATGCGACGCTCCGAAAGAGGGCGGAGAGTAATAATATATATTTTTACACCCTCAATGATTACGGGGAGTTAGTTTAACTTCCTCTTAGTGGAGATAGAAATGAACAAAGATAGTTGGCTTTACACACTCAGCAAAGCGTACCTTTTTGGCGCAGGAATCGCCGGCATTGCTGTTTGTTTGCTGCACACCTCGCCGGTACTGCAGTTCCTGACAGGCTTTACGCTTACCGTCGTGGGGTGGATTCACCTTCGCGATGCCTACTGCACGTGCGAAGAGAGAAATGATTCGGAGAATAACAATATAAAAAGATGAAAGACAAGAAGAATACACAGATGAAGCTATTAAGTATGGCCATGACTAATGAGTTAGCACTAATGATACTACCATTCGGTACGGGTTATCTACTAGATGAAGAGGGAGAACCCGAAAGCAACTCGCTTACTGCTGCCATGGCATTGCAAGGCGTAGCAATGATACAAACTCCTCCAAAAATACCTCAAACCTACCTAAATTAAACCTCAATAATAACAATAGCATAGGGGGTACCCCCCCCCTCCCCCCGTATACCGGAATGTATGTCCTAGCGTAATAATAGGGCGCGTGAGAGAGCGACTAAGTACATGCATATACGGTCGGCCGTTTTTCTAAAATCGAAAACATCGAAAACATGTTGCAATTGAAATAAAAAAATGATATAGTAATAATACGAGGGCTAAAAAAATCCCCAAGTAATTTTCGAGTTTTACTAACTACTTATTATTAGCCAGGAGAAACGCGCCAATGAAACTAACTAAATCTCGCCTAAAACACATTATCAAAGAAGAGTTGCAAAAAGTGTTGCAAGAAGCGTGGCCATGGGATTCTCCCGTTAAAGACGCGACCGAGGAGGCAGCTGCCGCCGCGGCCTATGAAGAGCGTACCGGTACTTCGTTGTCCGCGGATGTCGCAGCGCAAGGAAAAGAAGATCGAGCAGCCAAAAAGGCAGAGCGCATGAGATGTAAGCTAAGAGTGGACAAACTATATAATGAAGCTGCAGCTGCTTTTAAAGCCGGTACGCCTGCCTCTGAAAATGATGCGTTTCGATCCTTGAAAGCGAACGTTCGCAACCGTGGACTCAAACCCGAGCCATTCGGGCCTGATTGGGCCCAGGGAAAACCAGTTCTCCAACCCACGCTCCGAAAAGCCATCCGCGGGGGCCCAACGGCCCCTCCGCAGCCAGCGGTGCTGCACCCGTCCGGACATTGTACTCCATGGAAAAAGGGGTATTTGTCCGCGCAACGCCTTAGAGACCTTTGCGCTAAAGACAATATGCCCGAAGCATGTCAATATGCTAAGGCGCTATACAAATCCTCGGGTGGCCGATTTGGGCTATAGCCATGGCGTGGAATAGCCAGCCGGCCGATTAATTGGCGAAGATCGAGATCGTCTACAAATAAAAAATAAAAGCAAAGGATCCTTCTATAAAGGAAAAAGGCATTATTATAATTAAGCAGCGCATTTTTTTAAAATTTACCAGATTTACTAACTACTTATAATAGCGAGGGCACAAAATGAAACTAACCAAATCACAACTCAAACAACTTATTAAAGAAGAATTGCAAAACGCGCTGCAGGAAGCCATGCCGCTCAGGAAGAAACGCCGGCCAAGAAGGCCGCGGCCAGTGAGTGGGGGTGGTGGGCCACCCGGGCTTGAATCCGAAGGCTCAATGGATTTTCTCCGCCGCTCTCTGAACGTCCACGCTGCCAAGAATCTGGTGGCACAGCGCGAGGGCAGAGAGTTAACTCTAAACGACATCTTCGCAGAGTTGCAAGAAATCAAAGCTTTGTTAAGCCGCGAAATGACCCCCGCAGGCTTAGGGATTGAAGGAGCGCCATAATAACCATGAAACTAACCAAACACCAACTTAAGCAACTAATCAAAGAAGAATTGCAGAATGTTCTACGATCCCGTCGACGTCTAGACGAGGCACCGGGTACCGAAGCGCTCTTGATGCAGCATGTTGACGATCAATTAGCGCCCCTGCAGGCTGAGATCGCGCTGCTTACGTCTGCTGTCGAGGTGCTGGAGCGCAAGGTGAAGGTTTTAATCGGCGCGGCGGATCGCGCAGCCATGGCGCGTGGTGCAGCCTCGCCGTTTATGCGGGCCCTTCCGGATCCGCCATGGTCGAACCCTTAAGGGAAGAGTAATCAATTATGAAACTAACCAAACAACAACTCAAACAACTAATCAAAGAAGAATTGCAGAATGTATTGCAAGAACAGGCCGGCGCCGGAGGTGAGGAGGAGGAATTCGAGTTCGAGTACGCACCATGGTTCTCCAAAAAAGGTCAGAGCAGGGGGCTACCCCCGCCCCGGGGTTCCGGAGGCACCCGAGCGCAATCCCCGGCCCGGTATTGGAGCTGGCTAGATCAGCGCCTTGATAGAATGGAAATGAAGATTTTAGACGCGCTATACACGATGGGGAGGGCGCCGGCGCCATGAAACTAACCAAATCCACACTTAAACGCCTAATCGAAGAGGAGCTACGAAAACTCATGGAAGACACACCACCGTTCAACAAAGAGCCTGAGCGCTCCGACATGCCATGCGTAGATCGCGACAACGCCAAGGATCCAGGTTGGGAGAGGTCATCGTTTAGTAAATCAGAAGTTTGCAAACATGACAAAAAATGTCGAGCGTGGTGTGCGAAGCCCGAGAACAAAGACCACTCAGATTGCAAAAAGAAAATAGATCCCAAAGTACTTTGTCATTGCAGAAAACAAAACTGCCCCTCCAAGAAGTAGGCCACACACTATGCGCCTTACCGAATCCAAATTAAAAAAAATAATTCTAGAAGAGTTGGAGAGTTTAATCAGCAACCCCCCATCTCAAGTAGCGTTCGATACTCCCCATGGTAATATTACAGTTAATGTAAGCTTAGCTACTACTCTTAACGAAAGGGCCCGGGGCCTTATGTTTCACAGAGATCCGCTAGGCGACGAACATGGAATGCTCTTTGATGCGCTTAATGAAAGCGATCAGGGTTTCTATATGAAAAATACTTTTATTCCCCTGGATATGATTTTTATTAATGACGCTCGCCAAGTTGTTGGGATAGTCGAAAATGCCGAACCACATACCCTTACCAGACGCAGCGTGGGCGTACCCTCTAGGTATGTCCTAGAAGTCGATGGCGGATGGTGTGAGCGCAATGGAGTTGAAGTTGGCCAAGCTGCGCAGTTTTGATATTTACTAACTATTTATAACATGCACCTCACTAAATCTCGTCTTAAACAAATCATCTTAGAAGAAGCGCAAGGTCTCTTATTTGAGAATTATCCCCCCCTTAAACATGAACCGCTCACTCCCGAGCAAATTGAACAAATTATTAGTTATCTACAAAATCCTGGCACTCCGCCGGAATGTAGCCCTGAACGTCTTGCCACTCGGCCTGCAGGATACCCCAAAACTGCTGAATGGCCACCCTACCATATTAAGAAACGCTGCGCAAAGTGGATTAAGCAAAAGCCTGCGGTTAGTTCGCGCCAGGAACGGCGTCCGATAGGGCGGTAGTGAATAAAAAATTTTTCGTAATCTTACTTTTTCTGTAAACTACTTATTATATGCACCTTCTTACTAAGTCTCACCTCAAACAAATTATCAAAGAAGAACTAAAAATTATTCTAGAACAGCGCTCTCGGCGCGATCTGCCAATGGCGGAACCGCTCATTTCAGTGGAATACCCAGATTTGAAGGACGAGTTGAAGGACATTAAAAAACTGCAGCCACTGAACAAGGAGGACGAACAATATTATTCCGACTCTATAGCATCAGCGCACGAAGACGAAGCAGTTGAAAATGCAGTTAACGCTGTCTACGAACGGATAGGTTGGGCGCTAAAGTGCGTTAACCTGCCGGCGTCGGCGGTGGCGGAGAAACAGCCCGAATCGAAACCGCCTCCACCGGAGCGCGCGCCCAACCCCAATGCCGGGTTGTCCCCATGGAACAGTAGCCTCCTCGCTGCCGGCGGCTGCACCCATGGCTCACACGTGTGGCCCAACGGCGACCGGATGAAAAGTCCAAACGGCGTCACCTACCTGTGCAAGAAGGGCGAATGGCACGCGCTGGAAAAAGCCATTGGAAAGCTGAAAAACATTGAAAAAGCCATTGGAAAGGTGAAATACATTGAGGAGCAACGCTCTGGTGGGCGGCCTAAGTTAGATTATTGTGGAAAGACGTACAAAAAAGATGTACAACTAATACTATCTTTTCTCCCCACCAGATTGTTTCCTAAATTTATAAGTATTTTTAACGCCCAAAAAAATCAGCTTCCCCAACTTGACTCCGCCATAGACAATATTTTTGGGACCGCAGACGTCTCTTCCGGCGCCACTGCCGCTGATTTTGCCCACGACGCGCTAATGATAG
>Ga0080013_1004221_pt1 | contig 14319 bp, 18 predicted proteins | sample ETNvirenome_6_85_FD_69236 | JGI IMG/M metagenome (GOLD analysis project Ga0080013, IMG submission 69236) | Marine viral communities from the Pacific Ocean - ETNP_6_85 (SPADES assembly) (version 2) | ecosystem: Environmental > Aquatic > Marine > Oceanic | place: Pacific Ocean | collected 2013-06-19
GCTGTTAGTGAACGTAACGAAGCTATGAGATCCACGCTTGAAGGTTGGGTTGGAGAAATTGAAGTATTTCTAGAATACTTAAATGGTTCGACACCAGACTCTATTCAAACTGTTTTAGCTTCATCTGAAGCTGATACAATCTTCGATCGAATGAAAGCTTCAGAACAGCGTAAAATTGCTAGAGTTGCTACTGAACTTGCAGCGCTCAATGAGTCTTTTAAAGGGTATCTTGCACAAACTGGAAATGCTCAATTTAAATACGTCTGATTTCGATATTTTTTAATTTCAGATAACTTTACAATACCTTTGATTCCGTCAAAGGTATTTTTTTCTATAAATTTCCATTTGATCTCATCTATTTTGCATGCTATTGCAATGTCATTAAAATCTTTAAATCTTTTGCCAAATTTTTCCGGCCATATAAACACCCTCTCTCCTTGTTTAAGAAGAGCTTCGGACTTTACTAAGGCTGCTTGATCGACCCACTGTGAGTCAAGGATCCACGTTTTGTCGAAGAATTTAAGCCTTGTATTTAACTGTTCTTCCTGTCGTTGTGTAAATGATTTACCTCGTTCAGTAATACCTGCAACAGCAACAGAATTTTTTGTAAAACATGCATTAATAGGTCCTTCAAAAATGTAAACGCAATCATGATCACTACTTATTCGATCAATATTGAACAAAGTTTTTTCCGCATTTATCTTTCCTAAGTATTTTGGCTTTGTTTTCTTATCTTTATTTAAGACTGTTCTAGTTTGATAAAATTCAATCTCATCACGCTCATTAAAAAACGGTATAATAAGTCTATTCTTATGTACCATATCTGTCAACGATACATATAACACTTCAGGTTTATTTACTGCGGTATCTAACCGCCTTTCGGTAATAAGGTGTCGAACAGCTCTAACAATATTGTTGCTATCGTAATAGTCAAGCTGAAACTTATCAGACAAATTAATAGAATCCTTAGGTAGGGTTTCGACTTTAAAAGTTGGTTTAGTTTTTTCATCTTTTTCAATTATATCTTCTGCACTAGGAATATGCTCCTTTAATTCTTTAATAATTTCCTCATCGCTGCTATTTGATACTTCTTTAATCCATCTTAAAGGCTTTCCAGACCAACCGCAATTGTGACAAAATATATTTTCGTTTTTAGGAATATAATAACACCGTCGTTTTTTACCTAAAGACTTACCTTCTCTGCAGATAGGACAACTGCAGTGATATACATTGTTAAATTTGTTATACTTTGGATAAAGACCTAACTCAAAAAATTTAAGTATAACAAAGTCTTCAGGAAGCGATATCATTTAGTTTATTATAAAGGGTTTTCATAAAAAACAAATTATGCCAGTCTTCTTTTTTATCTAAAATACGCTTAAAAGAATATTCCTCACAGTACTTAAGAAACGTTTTATAACAGGGATTAACTTTAACCTTTAATTGTTCCTTATAATATTCTTTTTCTTCTTCCAATTCATTGTACTTATCTAAACAAAATATATCAGCATTACGTTGAAATATTTTATGTTCTTTTTCTGTTAAGATATACCCAGTATCTTTAAGATATTTTTGAACGGTCTTTTTTCCGAACCCCCGGATGCCAGGCACATTATCAGACGCGTCGCCTATTAAACACTTTGCTGTATACCATTCATCAACGTTTTGATATCCAGTCTGCTCTTTAAAATTATTGTCTTCAAAGAATTTTTTACGTATGGGATCATATAAAGTACACTCAGAACTAACCAACTGCAAAAAATCTTGATCTACCGAAACAATAACCTTGTTACCTTCGTGCTCTTTACAAATATAAGCAACAATGTCATCTGCTTCTAGCTGACTAGGAAAAATAGAGTTAATCCCCATTGAATATAGTATGGATTTAATTACCTCATTATTCTCATGCGGTGCTTGATCCTTGCTCCGATTACCCTTATATTCCTTTAAAATGCTCTTGCGTATATTAGGTGTGTGGTCTTTTTTTTCATCCCATACAAATATAGTACTATCCGGAACAAACTGCTTCACGTAGGAGCTTACAGCGTTGAGTGTAAAGTATATATGAAAGTTACTTACCTGGTACTCCGTGTGTATATTGGTCTTTTTCGACTGGGCTTTTGCTGTATAATACGTTCGGTGTATTAAGTTGTTGCCGTCTATTATCAGAGTTTTCATTTTTATTATACTGAGCCTCAATAACAGAATAAACGTCTTCAGGTAGCTCTTCTACAAATTTAATTATATCACTGTTCCTTCCGCTTTCAAATGACTCTGTCGGGACTTTTATGTTTTTCATCGACGGTAATGATAAGCATCCAATAAAACTTTTATGTATATCAACTACAGCAAACATTTGACCCACATAATCTCCTGTCTCTATGGCGTATATATGTTTTTTACAACAATTCATCTGGTCTCGGAGGTATACCTTTTATTGAGTGAACTTCTGTAGCAAAGTATTTTAATAGGAAAGAATTTAACGCTTCATTTTTCTGTGGGGTGTTAGCTGCTCTTAAATCTAGATGATTTCCATTAAAATCATACCCCAATAATATATAGCTATCTAGATATTCGCATAAAATATGGGATAATCTTGTTGCTAGATCTTGTCTCCTCTTAAATGTTTTACGATCTTTAATATTATCTTTAAGGGCTCGTTCGACCATCTCTCTTAATTCTTCATCTTCTATAGAGTTTTGATCATGGTCCTCTTTCATATTATTATTTATTCAAAAACTGGTTATCTATCTTCTGTCCAACACCCCTTTTAAGGAGCCTTTGAACTACAACTTCGATTGAATCGGTTTTTAAGCTGAAGTTATTGTTAAACAATTGATTACCGTCGTTAAACGTAAATAAATACTCACCTTTAAATGGGGTATTTTCAAAACAAGTAATATATACTGAAGCTCCGGACGGATCTACCAACACAGTCCATTTTCTAGGATCTAAATCGCTATACTTATTAAATATTTTTAAAGTTATAAAATCATTATCTTTTAATCTTTTAATAAAATATCCCGCGGTTTTTAATTTATTCTTTTTTTGATTATTCATTATTGAGTTAACGCTGAAATTATATATCTTAATTTAATGTCACTGTCCTCAATATCAAATACAACTACTCCATATTCTGTATTTATCTTTACCCTTATATCGTCGTTTAATAGTGAAATAAGTCGCATATTATCTAAATTAATAGAAATTGGGTCTAAACTAAAATCAACTTTACCTAGGCTTAAAGTAAAATTATCAGTATTATGTCTCGCCCTATCTGTAAGCTCGGCCATTAACAGGTTATTTTCAGTATAAAAATATATTTTATTAGTCTCACTAGCAAACGTGCTTCCTTTATAAAGACGTTGTATAGTGGCTTTGTTTAAGTTAAAATTAACATTAAATTCAAATTTGTTAATTTTATCTAAATTAATATTTGGTTTTGTTATAAACCCTTCTTCGTATAAATGATATTTAAACTTTACACCGTTACCGCTATATTGTAAATTATTTGGATTAACATCGATATGTATAGATTCTTCTTCTATAGTATCTAATACATACCTTAATTTTTTAACATCGGGTATATTTAATGTATCCTCAAATTCAAAATCAGATTTATACACACCATGAAGAATTAATGTGCTGTCTAGGCTAGAAACTAAACTAATCAGCTTGTCTTCTTTAACATCTAAAATTACACCAGCATCGTTAATCTTAGATAACGCATCTAAAAATTTTAGATATTCACCCTTGTTTCTTAGCTTTAGTGTCTTTGCCATTATCTAATTTTAGACTAATACCCTTTAAAAGCAAATTTTGCTTTTCAATTAAATTAATAAGCTTATCTATTTTTGAAGGCTCGGTGAGATTAAATTCAAGCTGATCTGGATTTTGTACATTATCTTCTACTACTGGTGTAGACAATGCGGCGATCTCTTGCGCAGCTTGTTCCGGTGTAATAGGAGCTACTTCCTGTGGAGCTACTTCCTGAGGATGTCCTTGTTGTGGATGTCTCATTCGAGTAGGCATTTTTGCAGTTTGTTCAAAAACCTGCTTGAGTTCTTGTGATTTGGGTTGAAGATTACCTGCAGAGCCAATAAGCATTTGATCCTGTTGATGGGCTTGACCATAAGTTTGTCCCATAAACTGCATAACAGCAGCTTTTTCTTCTGGGGTCATTCCTGGTTGCATATTACAGGTCTTTCAACAATTCGTCAATATCTTCTTCTACCGTATCACTAGCAACTCCAACCGGTTCTGGCTCTGTAGGAGTTTCAGCTGGAGTTGGAGTTGGAGCTGAAGTCTCTGGTGGTGTGTCATCAGTCTTACAGTAGTAATGCTCATTAAGCATGCCCTTAAGATCGTCATATGACTTAAGAGTAAACACCTCAGAAAGATCAAACCCTCCATCATAAATACCTTTTTGCTCATCTTCCGAAAGATTAATTTTACCAGCAGTAGTAAATCTTGAAGATACATAAGTTGGAAAATCGCCTTGCTGCTCAACTTTAATTTTAAAGTTTACACCATCAGGCCCAAGATCAAAAATACGAGGACCGAATTCTTCAGCATCTTCACCTTCAATAGCTTCAGTAATAATCTTTTGAAGTTGTTTGCCATAACGAAGAATCTTTACTTTGCCGTTATTATCCGGATTTGCAGGATCGTCAACAACGTAAATATTAACCAACCACTTCTCAAGGCGGCGAATAGCTTGCATTTTTTCTTTTTCTTCTTCAGAACCAGTTCGCAGCACACGAAAGCGCTCTTCAGAAATAGGATCTCGCTCACCAAACGTCTGAGGGCTTAATGTCTGAACATACTGGCCAGTCGCGTAAGAGTTCCATCCATGATTGTAATAATGAAAGAATGTCTTACTGGCATCTTTAGCATAAGGTAAGAGTCTTACCGTGTAAGTGTTACCTGCTTTAGTAGGCATAATCTCGTTAAATGTAGCCGACCCCCTACTCTCAGAACTAGCTAACGCGTCTTTAATTGATTGAAACATTGAAGTATTAAACGTACTCATGCCATAATTATACTACCTACACACTAAACTTCAACAGCTTTTGTTGTATTATTTCAATTCCTTTTTTAGCTTTTTCCTTAAGCGATTTGGAACTTACAAATTTAACCCGAGTCTTGGAATAAAGATCCGTAAAATCTTTTATAAACCAATCGAATATTTCTCTATCTTTATTTTTTACAACTCCATCCATATCAAAAGCATGTAATGTATAGAAATTAATTTTATGATCCTTTAAATGCCAAAATATTTCGGGAGTTGCTCCTTCCCGGGAAATTTGTGCACCGGTTTCTGGAACATATGTTTTATACTCCGTGAGTGTTATTTTTTTATCGTAGCAGTAATTGTAAATAAATTTTAAACACTTTTTAAGTGTATCGATACTTTCTTCACTATCAGGATCTTGGACCTCTTTATCTTTACAGTAGAGCGAATAACACCTTATCGCTTTACGTGTATTAAAGAACGTTAAATCAAAATAATTATCCGGACCATATATCTTGTATGGTGCTATAAAAAAATCACTATAATTTATATGCGTATATTTTGATAAAAGTAAATTTAGCTTCTTTAAGGCTACCTCGTCTTTACTTTCTATGTTATCAAAATTTTGTCTTAGTCTTACCGGCTTGTTTTTTGCCTTACGAGAAGCATATAAATGGCTATTATATATTGACTTCTCTTTTTCTGTAATCATAAGTCTATATCGGAATGGGAATTAAGGAACTTTGTAATATATTTCGATTTGGTAATAGAAGGCTCAAAGTCTATAAATAGTTTAACTACATCAAAGTTAGTTTCAATGGTTAAAAGTTCCTTAAGAATATTTCTTATTTTTTCCTCCTGTAGAACTAATATAAAAATATTTTGGAGTGATAGTTTTTTGCCTTTTAATTGCGCGCAGAATGTACAAAAGCATAATAATAGATGCTCTGTTTCGTCTTTTATAAGAGTGCTAGATGGAGCCTTGGGTGTATTAATAATTAACATGCGGTAAATTGTTTGGTTAAGGTTGCAAACTGCTCCGTTAGTCTCCCTCCCGCTGCAGCAGCATGACCGCCGCCTTGACATAGGTTTTTAGCTAAAATACTTACATCTACATCACAGTTTTTAGATCTTCTAAATGAAACTGCTTTAGCTTGTGAGTTAACTATTATACCGATATCAGCATCATACTTTTTAATTAAAAAATGAGCTAGCTCATCAACCGCGTAGTTAGCAAATGTCGCGACTACATTATAACCTTTTATCTGGCCTTTAAACACGCGACCGCTTTCAACCTGGTCTTTAAATTTTTTAAAATATAACTTAACAGCATTCTTTTCATGTAATGTAAAGTCTCTGTACCCATCAGAAAATGCTGAAATAAACTTTTCCGTTTTTGGGGAATTTAGATTATAGTAAATAGCGTTTAATTTAAGTGATTCTTTATATTGTGTATCGTACCAATCATATGTACCAATATACTCAATTAGCAATAATTGCTCATTGGTTAAATGTAGCAAATGGTCTCCAAACTTATCAATAATTAAATCAACAGTTGACCGATAACCGTGGTCCGGATAACCTTGTATTATAGTTTTAGCTTTACTATATAAGGCCTTATTTTTAATATGGGCTTTATGTGTATCAATAACAACAACATTATCTCTATCCGCTAACTTAATTTGCTCTGGAGTTAGGTTTAAATCAACAATAAAAACTCTATCGTAGTGGTCTAATGATTGTAAGGCGCCTTTAAATTTACCCGTAAACATATATTCCGAAACATCATTAATATTAAATGCTTTGGCATCTTTATATAACCACTTTAATACAAGAGCTGAACCAGCTCCATGTAAATCAGTATCAGTCCATACCTGAATGTTCACTACAATTATTTATAAAAAGTTCCTTATGATGCAAGTCCAACGAGGGCGCTTAGGGTTTCCATACTATCATCCTCAAATTCTATATCATCTGCTTCTTCAATTGAAAGCGTAGGGTAATTTATGCGCATCGCCTGTGTCATTCCTCGAGGGCCATACCGATTTTTCATCATCCCCAATCTTATAATTCCTAATTCCCTGTCTTCTTCATTTTGGAAAATAGACACAATTACATCTGCTGTCGCAGCTAAGCCGATTGACTCTGAAATAGTAGCTAAGTCGGGGTTATCAGTGTCAAACCCTGCTCTGTTTAATTGTGTTGCAGAAATAATAGGGCAATTAAAGAGATAACTCATAGCACGCACCTGCTCTGTAACATGTTTGATCCTTTCATATGAATTATTACCCATTGTTGAGTGCATGAGGTTAAGGTAGTCGAGTATTATAGCATCTAACTCAATACCTTGCTCTTGAAACTTCTTTATAAACCCTTTTAGTTGGTTTGGTGTAATTGTAGCCGGGGGAAATTCCTTAATAAAGATTTTACCCTTTTCTTCACTTATTGCCTGCTTAATAGCCGGTGTATTACCGACCAGCTCTTTCATAGGTACTTTAGTTACATTAGTACAAATACGTCTAGCATATAAAAGCTCCGACATTTCCAATGTTACAAGCAGTACGTTCTTACCTTCTTGCGCAATGTTATGTGCAATGTTGCCTAAAAAGATAGATTTACCAATATTTGTCTCACCAGCGAAAACATACAAAGATTTACCGGCTTCTAAAAACCCACCTCCGAGGTTATTATCCAACCATTCCCACTTACTCGGAATATGACGTTCAACAGAGTTAATATCATCTATTAGTGTATCGATATTAGAATACAAATCTAAACCTAAATCAGTTACAAGGCTAATATTACAAGACTTTTCAAATTTATCTAAAACATCTGATGTATCTACCTTACCGCTTGATACATCTTCCGCCACATTGAGCATTGTATGATAAACAGCCTTTTCTTTTAGGAACTGTTCCGTATTATCATACAGCTCATCATGATCTAAAGTTTTATCAATATCATTAAATGACTGCACTAGTTCCTTAAATGAGTTTTTTTGGTCGTCGGAAACTAAATGAGATTTAATCTCGGTTACTGTAGGGAGTTTATTTCGTTTTTCAGAAAAGTCCTTAATGATACCAAATATGCTTGCTATGGCCTTATTTTTAAAGTAGTCCGGTTGGACGAAATCCGCTATAGAAGCAAGATAAGTCCCGTCTGTAAGAGACTTGTACATAAGGACGTTTTCAAAATAATCTAAGTCCAGTTTGCTCACAATTCAATAATATAATAGCCTACTTGGTTTTCCACTTATTGAGAAACCACTCTTGCCCTTTATTAAACTCTTCGGTGACGGAGGCGAGTCCAGGAGAATTGTGTGTAACTAAAATATCCCCTACACCTACCTTAAACCCGGCTTTGTGACATTGCATAGAATAATCTAGATCATAAAAATGCCATTTTACAGGGCATTTTTCATCAAACCTTATTTTACTGAACACCTTTCGCTTTATAGCCATAAAAACTCCATCAATTAATACAACGCGTTTTGGATAAGTTCCAAAGGACGTCATATGTTTTTTATTTTCGTTACCATGAGCCACTGCTCCATGCAAATTTTTGGAACCAATCCCCCCACCCATTAAATGCCATAGTGCAGGTGGGTTTAAATTTACTTCCGTTGTTCCAGCACAACCTACGACATCAAATTTTGTAAACAATTTATCTAACCTATACTCTGAATAATTTTCTAAGATAACATCATCATGAACTAAAACCAACTTTTGGATATTCTCTTGCATTGCAAAGTCTATAGCCTTATTGTATATTTGATGAAGCGAATCTTTATTATTTTCCTTAAAGGTCACCAAACGACCTTTGGTGTTCTTCCAAAGAGTTGTATTTGTTTCTTTACCTGCAGTTGCAGAAAATATCATTGTATTCATTATATAAAGGAAAATGGTGAATCGTGTTTAAACTTGCATACTTTATTCCACCTTCTGGTTTTAGTGTTAAGTTTCATTAGTACTCCCTCAGGTAGTTCTTTAAATTTTTCACCACCTAACGTCGAATAATCGCCATTATTTTTGTAGTGTAGTAAGGAGCCTGATCTAGCTATAAAAATTTCATTAGTATCACAAAAAACCATACTAAGAGCAAAGGTGCCAGTTAGCATCTCTAAAGTTTTTTTAATAATATTTTTAGTATTTACTATGAGTTTACCCTTTTGTTGTTCTTCTTGGGTGAACTTTTCAAGTAAATTAACTATAACAGCAGTATCAATATTATTTGTTAAAAAGTTACAATAAGTTTGTTTGAGCTTTTTGTGATTTGTAAGGACACCATTATGAGATACTAGCCATGATAAGGATTCGAATGGGTGTGAGGTGTTATATGTCCAAGATCTCATAGCAGAAGTAGGGGCTTGAACATGACCAAGATAGTAATTTGCATCTGGTTCGTATGTGTACTTATCAAAATCAATATTACCTTTTTTCTTACGTATATATAGATCGTCGTCTGTCAAGCTTACTATACTACTGGCAAAATTACCTCTTTTTTTGTTAGCTTCATACAACACTTCAAACATACAAGTATTGAAAGATCCAAAAATAGCGCACATACCTTATATTAATATAGAATCACTATTATTCAATAAAGTTATTTTTCCCAGTCAAACTTAAACCCGGGTTCCCACATATGTGAATTATCTACATATCGACTGCGTAGCCCATCTGGTCCTTCAGCCCTTGTTTTTTCATCTATACGACGCATGCGGAGTTCGTACGAGGTTGGTTCTCCTACAGGATCACGAAACTCTTTAGGTACCCTCCAAAATAAATCAATATTACCGTATCTCTTATCTTTTGCTAAAGAAAAATCCGGATAATCGACACCATCAATAGTATACCACTTTTTCTTTTTCTTTTTGGGCTTTTCAATCCCGAACCCACTTAGCGTTTTCTTTCCTAATCCTCTAACCTTAAATAAATCATTATTATTTCTAAAGGGCCGCATCCCCTTAATACGTTTAGATGTGATCCTTCCGACTCCAGATAGATTACACAGCTCCTTTTCAGTCATTTCATTAAAATCTTTATAATTCAGCTTCATAGGTATAAATATATTATATGAGTTCCTTTAACTACACCGATGATTTTAGCGGCTTTAATGATTTAATCAACAGGGCAGAATTACTGACAGAAATGGCAGATACGGCAAAAAAAGCGCTCGCTCAACTTGCCAGGACAAAAGATGGTAAGGTGGGGTTAAACGATCTTATTAAGATGTATCAACATAAAAGAACTGATAAATCTCCAGCGGGATCATACGCAAAAAATATGTTATGGCTTGTAGCCATGGCTGATCAAGACTTTATTACTGATGAACAGAAAGAAGCTATTAAAAGCACCAACATGTCTTCCGCCACTGCTTTTGCGAAAGCAGTTCAAGAAATTGCTCCTGAAGCGGTTAAAGCTCTATACGGAGAAGAACAAAAAAGCGAAGATCTTATAAAATTTGTTGGTGACAATTCGATTCTACTGCTTAGACGCGCTATAATGAACATGCCTGGTGATAACTTTATATATACTGGGCCTGATGTAGAAGATAAAGATTTGGATGCAGCAGTAAGTAGTCAAAAAGTTGAAGATGATATTGAAGATGTAGCTGGTGAGATTGGTCACGAGATAGATTTGACAACGGACGACCCGGGGGCGGAGGATGCCCGTTTAAGATACGCTAAGGGGATAACGAAAAAAGAAGTTGAAGATATTGTTTTACCATTTGATGATATTGATGTGATATTTGGTGAATTACCAGATAGAGACGAGATCATCGCGAAGATGGTAGATAAGTTTAACCAGATGGATCCCAGGATTAAAGCTGGTCGTATGTCGGGAGGTGAAGGGCTTAATATTGAAGTGCCGGTTGGCGCGTTTAATTATAACGATGTTGGTGATCAAATTACTGGGATGGCTCGGAGCCTGTCACCATATGCAAGAAAAATTGCAGGTGATAATTGGATTAGTGTAGATGTGATATCTGACACGCCCAAGTCGGATGAAGATTTCGAAATGGGTGTTGAACCAGATGAATCTAATGAATATGAACAAGGGTTAGACCAAGTTCAGAGTGACGAAGAGGCTGAAGATTGGGCTAAAAAGGCCGCGGCCAGTATTGAGAAGAAAGGAACAGAAGGGGAATTTACTAAATACTGCGATGGTGATGTTACCCAGGCGTGTGTTGATAGAGCTGCTAGAGGAAAATCTACAAAGCGGAAGCGACAGGCTGCTTTTGCTGCCAATATTAGTGGAAACGATAGATTGACATATCCTAAAGAAGAAGAAAGCCAGGAGGAGCTTGATCACTTCTTAACTAAAGAGCAGCCAGAGGATTATATACCACCTGATTATGAGGATGTTTTAAATGATCTTGTTAACAAAGATAAGAAAGAGCATGCACTAAAGAAATTAAATGGTGACGGTGAACGGCATCGACACAGTCCAATGCTCGACTCTTATCAGACTAGTACTGCAGGTTATCTTACTGAGCAAACTTCAAAAGATAAGCGTAACAAAAAGTCAGAGGTTAAACCCCAGTCCTTTCAGGAAAAGTATAAGCCTAAGACGCGCTGGCAATTAGAAGAACTTAGACGCTACGGCCTTTAAGCGCATTCTTTACAGTTATTCTCTTCGTATAACTTATCCAACTTTTCCTGTTGGACATACTTGATGGGGTCGACCCACCCGCTATCCAAAAAACCTTTTATCCTCATACTACTTGATGGTGTAGTAGCATCAGCTAGTTTATCTTCTCTATTACTGTAACAGGTCCAAGTATCTTTAAACTTAACACCGAGTCTAACACCTTCTTCAATAATTTCTTCTTTAGACATATCTAAAAGAGGTGCTTCAATTACAATTCTATTCTCTCTATTGAGATCTGTTATATTGTTAACTACATCCACAAACTCTTCACTGCCGTCCCAGTAACCAGCTAAAGAATCCACTTGTGCAGCTCCATACCAAACAGTATCTGCACCAACACTTTCAGCGTATGCAGAGCAAATAGATAGAAACATTAAGTTTCGAAATGGTACATATGATACAGGCTGGGCATCACCTGCCATTTCACTAATATCCGGATTATCAATCTCTTCGTTGGTTAAAGAGGAAGTAGGGGCAATGTCTTTAATATAATTAACATCTAAAACTTTATTAGTTACTTTTAAATTAAACCAACCTGAAAACAACTCATTAAAGTTATCAATTTGCTTGTCAACACAAGATAACTCTCGTTTATGCCTCTGTCCATAGTCAAAAGTTACTGTATGTATTACATCATAGCCCCTATCTTGTGCCATATACAACAGCACAGATGAGTCCATTCCGCCGCTAAGTGTTAGTACTAATTTTTTCATATATTTTTTATAAATGTCTCCTTTACTGGGTGATATATACCGAAATTGTTTATTTCCTTCGGTATATATATTGGTGTCCAATCTACATTAGGCAAGTGTATTTCACCTATTTTATGTTTTTCTATATTTGCAATAGTGGTAAATCTCAATTCGGAAAAAATATCTAACTCGTAAGCTTTATCCCACCTTTTATTACATAGACTATCCAAAACTTCTCTTTTCATAACTAAAAACCCATATGGTACTATACCTGCTAAGTATTTATCCTGTATTTTTAACTCATCTAACTTGGATCTCTCATCAGTTTGATTAAACCAGTACCAATCACTGTATGTCGTTGGAGTAAACGCTCTAACACCAGCTAAATCAACACCGGGTGGCAGAGTTGGTAGTGTCGCTGTAACAAGAACATCATACTCTAGAACAACAACTACCGGAGAATCGACCGTGTCTTTGTTTTGTTTCCACCAAAAGCGTAATAATTCATCGGGATTCCGCCAAGCATAATCTTTATCTGTTCGGAGCCCGATTTCTCTTGATCTGGTAACAATTTTTATATCTACATCCGGGTTACTTGCCTTTAACCATGCTAAATGTGGCGTTCCAGGATTTTCATTTTTATCTTTATGAGTAAGAATTAAAACTGTTATGTCTTTACTCATCAATTAAATCATCTAAACCGAGTTCATCAGGTGGCTCTTCTTCTTTATTACTATAAGACCACTCATCTTTAATTCGTTCTTCTAGTTTTGGAAGAATAGTCTCTTCCCAAAGCTTAACATCCTTCCTCCAATTCTTATAATAGCCTAGTTTAGTACCATCTTCAAGCTGATAAGTTGCTCCAGTTTGAATTACTGCACCAACACCCACAGCAAGATCGACTAATCCATAGTAACGATCAAGCCCAGAGGCAAATGAAAGATACATTTCGCCTTCAAGGTACTGTTTAATGAATCGATTTTTACGAGTTAGTGCTCTAATGATGATACCTGCATACTTTTTCTGACCAACTGCTAATTCTCCATCGACTGTCTTACCACCATCCGATTTCATTGGCTTCCGAGCCAACTGTACTGTCACTGATGGGAGATAAATGCATGATTTACCACCAGGCATGTTCTTTTCAATAGAAGGAAACAATGCAGTTGGGTCATCATATACATGATTAGTGCAAAGAATTGTAGTCTGTGTAACAGCACCAAGATTAGTACATGTTTGCATTAATGTTTTCATTGCTCGTGCCTTTGTACCCATATCTGAGCTAGTACTATCTTTACTCATACGAGAAAGTTCCAATTCAGATTGAAGGTTGGCTAATGAGTCAATAGCTACAATGAACTTACCCTCTAACCCCTTCTCTCTCACCGACATAAGGAACTTGTACAGCGAATTACGAGTTTGTTCAATACTAGTACAAGGAACATACTTGACTTTACTAATATCTAACCCTAATCTTTCAGCTCCTTCCGGGTCGATAGCATTTTCAGTATCAAAGATAACAGGGACTAGCCCGTTCTCCTGGGCCTTGGCTAGAATTTTTTGAACAAAAAGTGATTTACCGGTCATTGACTCACCGGCCAATACTGTTACTCTTCCTTTTGGAATACCTCCATGAATAGACCCAGAAATAATTGCGTTTAGCACATAAGACCCTGTATCAATCCATTCTCCAACACGACTTAAGGTATTATTGTCAAGATAAGTTGCGAAAGGGTTTACTTTATCGATAGAATCTAATGCACTAATAATATCTTTATCCATATACCAGATTATAAGGTCTGTTATAGCAATTTCAATAAAAAAGCCCCCTTAAGGGGGCTTTTAAAAAGGTGGGTGAGAGGATTTTCTGGTTACCTCCAACTTTCAGGTGGGCAAGATGCAGTTTCATCTTTTTCCCTACTTGTACTCCGTTCCCCTACACATAATAGTCAGTTGACCCTCC